>TARA_R110000772_G_scaffold215406_2_pt1 | contig 11502 bp, 9 predicted proteins | sample TARA_R110000772 | Tara Oceans TARA_R110000772 (sample SAMEA4397948) | marine metagenome | biome: Polar Biome; feature: [SRF] surface water layer (ENVO:00010504); material: water (ENVO:00002006), including particulate matter (ENVO:01000060) such as... | depth 5 m | reverse complement strand
TTTGTCATTCCATTAAATGCTCCATCGTTATTAAATGCTGTCGCTATAATATTTCCTGCTTCTGGATTTCCAGAATTATTAACACTATTCGTTTGAGAAATCTGCTGAAAATTACCATTACCAGACCTTATTGCCGTATGAAGACCGCCTATTGAAAATCTACCATCACCTTCACTATCGAAATTAATTTTAGGGTCGTCAGCACCAGCAAACATAACAGCGGCATAAGTAAGTGCGGATGTGTCGAGTGGATAGATTACGCCCCCATCCGTTGCGTATTTCTGAATAGAACAAGGTTTCGCTAATAGATTATCATAACAATTAATACTAAACATCGAAAATCCTTCTCCAAGCAAAGGTGTAAGAATACTCTTCTGAAGATTTCCTGGTGTCTCTGTAATAGTTATAAAGGCACAAAATGGAACATCTTTGAGACCAGGATATGGCAACGATGCTTCTTTATAATATACTGGAATAATAGCAACATTCTGCTGAACAGATAAGGTATAGTCGCCTCTTCGACCATTGGAATCAAATATAGTGAAGAGTGAAGAGTCTTGGACGACAAAGTTTGCTCCATTTTTTTCTTCATATAAATCACTTCTCCATCGACTACTGCCTTTAACAAAGTTTGCGTGTCTTCCGCTGTTCATAGGAGCAGCATTTTTAACTTGTGGATAAAATACAAACCCATCGACATTGACTGGATTGAAGGGAATATAATTCCCACCAGGAGTGTCGGTAGATTTGGCAAGTTTAGGATTAGAGAGATTGACATATTGTTCAGTTGCTCCACAAGAACGCTGGTCATCACTTCTTCCAAATGGCATATCAATTTGATAGTATTGTGCGGTATTACTACTTGTCGGAAAAGTAGTTTCTACTTTCGCATTTGGAATAACAAGGTATTCACTCGCTCTGTAGAATTGCCCAATATTGTATATGTTTTCATCGGTGTATAATAGATTTGTATGAATCAAAAAATTATTAGGGGGTGTTATTACATTCGCTGCCGTAATAGTAACTACGTCCGCCACATTTGGTCCATTCATAACGACTACATCTGGTCCAGGTTCTCCACCGATTTGGTCAGCAACACATATCTCAAAAAAACTTATTTTTACCATAGCGTGGTCTCCATAATTTTCCTTAGTAACTGCTGCCGATTCTACAGCATATTTATGAGTGTGATTCCACACTTTCGTTTTCGCAATAAACTCTGCTTGATTTCCACATAAAAGATTATCCCAAAATAGTTTTTCTCCTTGCTCCTTAACATAACCACTGCCTTCTCCTCCAGTTTCTCCAACAAACTTTGCTGACCAATTCCCTGCTTCTCTCGCATAACCTAATTGACCAGTGGAAGTCGGAATCGCTATTTGTGTCGGACCAGTAATTCCTGGCACGTGATATTTATTTAATGCTGTCCCTTCTACTACGAATCTATAAGGTGTTATTTGTTCATATCCTCCTTGTATCGCTGTCCCTGAACTCCCTTGTAATTGACTTGTTAGTCGATTACTGACAGAAGAAGGGGTATTAAATCCAATAGGGACTTTCAAATCGATTGTTTGTTGTCTTTCTATACAAGGTGTGAAATGTCCTGGGTCAGTTGTCTCAATCGACCCTCCAGGATAAAATCCTTTATTACAATAAAGTCTTAATGTATTCTGATTAGTCAATTGCGGTGGAGGATTAGTTGCTGGTGCTCCAGCAATTTCTGCTCCAGTTTTATATTTATCTGCTTCAGTCCATTTCCAACCCTCTAATGCCTCATAAGGATAATTTAATTTAAAGTTCGCAAAACTTTCCATATCAGGCAATCCATAATTTGAGTCATCCACATATATAAACTCCGTCACACACTTGTGCGAGGCAAGTGGAAGAGAGAAGTTGAATTGTCGATTATTATTCACATAAAAACTCGTTTTCATTTTTGTTTCATTATCCACCAAATCCGCAGGGTTCAATGTATTCAAATCACCTACAAACTCTATAGTCTGGTCAGGTGTCCCTTTAGTATTAATCATAGTCGCTTCCAATGAAATCTCATCGCCGACATTGACCTGTATTCCTGACTGAATAGTGGTCTGCCATCTGTTATTAGGAATGTTATGTTGTAATGAAAGGTTATTAATCCCACCAAGAGTATCGAGTTGTGCCTTTAAAGCAATCTGACGGTTACACTCTATAATAATAGTATCACTTGCCATTTATATATATACAGATATTTTATTATCCGAAAAAACCATTATATGGATTGACAGGAACTTGTAGAGGAACTGGTGCTGCCTCATTTGCGATTACCTTTTTAGGGATTGAATCCGCATTCGAGGCAGGAGCATTCTTTATTTTTAAGACTTTATATTTTTCCATATTTGACATAAAATTAATGAATGCCATTTCTTCACTTACTTTCTTTTCTTCAACCACTTTTGCCTCTTTCGCCTTGTGTGTCGGCACAAAATCTTCAGGTGTTTCCTTTTCTTCTTCAATTGGGGCAAGGTCTTCTTTAAGAACTAATGTCTTTTTCTTATATTCTCTCTCGACTTTTGCTCGGTGCTGTGCTGGTCTGTATGATTTGCTCTTATGTTTCTCATTCACTTCCGCCAGTGCTTCGTCTTTCGCCTTCTTCTTTGCTTCACGCTTTTCTTTCGCTTTCTCACGGCACACTGAAAGATGGTCTAATTGCTTTTGTGTCAATTCTCTCTTCTTTTTCTTTAAAACAGGTGCTTCTTGCTCTTTTGCCATTTTTCGCATTAAATCTGCTGTGGGTTGCTTGATAAAAGGGTCACTTTCTTCCAAACTCGCTTCAATATCTGCTTCAATATCGTCTATAGTCGGTTCATTTTCAAAGTCTTCTGGGTCAATCATTTCTAAAGAGGGCAAATCTAAATCCATTTTTCTATAATACTACAATAGAAAATTATATTATCTATAAAACTACTTAAATAGAAATCACCAATATATGATAGAATGAATTGTGCTATTTGTGAAAAAGAGTGTATCCAAAATCTTAGTGAAATCTGTATGCCTTGTATTCTTGAGAACTATGGAGAAGAGAGCACACAGTGGTGGAGGTATTATGGAGGTTGGAGACCAGGATTCGACCCAAGAAAGTGATTAATTATAAATAAAACTACCTAAGAATAAATCGCCAATATATTATATAATGAAGAGTGATAAGTGCGAGGAAGAAGTTGTCCCAACTTGCGATAAATGCGGTAGTAATAAACGTTTCACTCTGGCACACCTTGTGTGTAACCGTTCTGCCCCTCCGCCTCGCCGTTGTGTGTCTTTAAATCTATGTGTTCCGTGCGGAACGGAATTACAGAAAACTAATAAAACTAAATAACGCATAAAAATAGAGATTTTGTCTCATTTGCGTTTGTCCTTCTAGGGTTGAGATTCGCAAACGAGGCACTTGATTTAAACTAAAATTAAACTAAATTATGTATCTTCGCAATCTGACTTTTCGTCGCTTGATAATTGCTTTGAATCCCCATAAACATCTTTCTGTTCGTAGATGAGAGTATCGAACCGTTTGTAAGCACGTGACGGATTACTCTGGAAATCCAAGTATAAAAATGAATAAGGTTCGCTCGTTGCTTCCTTGTAAATCTGTAGAAAGTTCTTTTGACCACCGTATCTGTCTCCAAACTCCTCTGCTATTTTAAGCAGTTCTTTCTCATTCGGATTCGGACCTCCAATAACAGCAAACGTGGCATTCTGTCTAATAGTAGTATCAAGACCTCTGAATAACTGCGAAGCAAATAATAGAAGACCTATATTGTAATGTCTGGCACGTGTTGCTAAGAAATTAATTTTACTTGATTTTTTAATACCGAGGAAATCGTCAAGCACAATACAGATAAAAGGTTTTTTTCCACGTGGGAATGAATCTTGATAAGTGATAATATTAGTAATAATTTCATCAATTCTCGTCAAATCGTCAAACACGGTTTCTGGGAACTCTTTTTTTAAAAATCGACTTGTTCTGTCGTTATTGATTGTATTACTAATAATATAAACAATGTCAAATTGGTCTTTAAAGAAGTTGGGATTTAATAGCAGATTGCTTATGATAGTTGATTTTCCAGTCTTAACTGGAGAGATAAGAATGCCCACCTGTCCAGTGGCGATATTAGGGAGATTAGGGTGTATAGGTCTCTTTAATTTGTTCTCTGTTCCGTCTTCCTTGACTGGTAAGATTGTCAAGTCAATATTAGGGTTTGAGTCTGTATTACAATCCATATAATATATCTATAGATATTAATGCCGTCTATAAAACCAGCAAAATAAAATCTTTGTATATCCTATTATGAAAGGAAGATTAAGAGTATTGAGTGCGATAGTTACATTACTATCAAAAATCAGATTTATAAAGTGTTCTTGTTGTGAATCTGAATGTCAAAATAAAAAGGATTTAAACAAATCCACATTATAACATAAATGAGTTATAGAGTGGAAGCAACGAAAATAGATGAAAAACACATTTATTATGATTGTCAAACCTGCTACACAATTCACGGCGGAAGGGTGGTGAAGAATTGCTTTAAGGCAAATGGCAATTTTTATAAGAGTTCTCGGCAAACCGTTCATAAACACGGCAACCCAACAGGAACTTATGAAAACAGAATAGAACGTCGAAGTTCTCATTGTGTTTTCTCTAATTTGGATGTTGAAATTGAAATTACTGATAATACATTAAAACCTGCGTTGCCTATGTTAATGAATGCTTTAACAGATTTGGACATAACGCCAAAAAGTGTATTTGTTCATTTTGATTGATTGCCTCGTTTGCGATTACAACCTCTAAAGAGATATTCTCAAATGAGGCATCTTAATCCTTTTTTGCTTGAGCACGTGTCACCACCTTCTCTAATTCCGTTTTTTTTTCGCATTTATCTAAATCTCTTAGATAAACTCTTTGTAAAGTCGCCAAGACCTGTTCGCCGTCATAACAGGCAATAATCTTTCTAATTTCAGAGCAAGTTGAGCAAATACCAGTAGTAGTCCATTCGACAGAATCACACATATAACAGTTGAGCATTGTATAGTTATATACAATATTTTAATAATAAAAAAATCAGTAACTAATAAACTCTTCACGAAATCGTGGGAGGGGTGGGGATAATTTACATATTTCAAAGTTTTTATATTTGTTGCGAATCCGTGTCAAATCTGGATTGACCTTAAAGTAAATGGCACTGCGATTTATACCATATTTTTCAGTGATTTGGGCAGTGGTAGTGAAGTAATTAACCTCGTCACCGACCTTGACTGAATAATGATAGTTGCGACGATTTTGAGAACCTGACTTCCTCATATTACTATATTATGGCGATTTACCTTTAAGTCATTTTACTCAGGCACTTACCATTACTTGTCCCCCTTTAAGAACCATTGCTCTCTCAACAAGGGCAAAGTATCTTAATTCTCTGTTATGATTATCATTGGCAGTCTGGTAGATGGTGCGGAGCGATTCAATTGGTTTCTGACCTACTAAAGTGCCACTACCGACCTGAACAAGTGGGTCAGTAGTCAAATCGACACCTTCAAAGTGGCACTGTGCCTCGAGAACCTGCTGATTAACTCCATTAAGAGTGTTGGTAGAAATCATATGATTATTGACGGCGTGTGGTGGGGTCTGGCGGTCAGTCTGTCCGTTCTTAGAATATTCAGCATTTAAACAATTTATATTTGTGCCGAAAACATCTGAAAGTTGGTTCTGTTTTCTCTGTTCATTGACAACATCTCTGCTATATACAAGTTGGTCATTAATTCTATAGTTATATTCATCTGGAACATCATATGCCTGAGCACCATAAACACCGACTAAAGGATTGACTACATCTGAAGAATCGTGGAGAACAACAGCACGAACATTGCGACCTGATAAACCGAGGTCTCTGGTGACCTGAACACGTCTTACTGTAGCACCTGCTGGGATATTTCCACCAGTTGCCGCAGGGATATTACTTGAAGTCAAAACAGTGTCTTCATAAGGAATACTGAGACCTCTGTCGCTCATTACTAATTTCGCTGTAGCGTCCATTCGCTCATCCTGATAAGTGAGATAATCAGCAAGGAACTGAACATTATTAAGACCTATACTCATAGAAGTATCACCAGCATAAGCACTGCTGAAAACCGCCATTCGACCTGTCTGATTTGCCGTCTGGGTATTAAAAGTAAGTTCTATACTAACCTGAGTATCTATAAGATAAAGGGGAAGCATCATATTTCGCATCATAGGGAAAAGGTCTGATAATTTAATCTGGAAAACTGGTCCTAAAGCAGGGTCATTTCTAAGTCTAAGGAAGGCAGGAACTGCTCCAGCGGCAACCGTTGGGTAGCGAACGTCTTTCAACTGATATAAACCAGTTCCCTGTTCATCTGGGCACATATTATCTAAACTTCCTACTTTAACGGAATCCTTCTGTCCCTTTTCTTCACAAGTCTTGAATGCTCTTCGCATTGTTTGGTAATAACCATAATCATCTGAACTCGAAATGACTTTAGTTCCTACTTTCAATACTGCTCTCTTAATAAGGGCGTGAGCACCAGTCTTTACTGGCAACCAGCACTGGTCGTCTCCAGCAACAACTGGGTGTGCTGAAATTGAGAAAGTTGAACCAGCATCTAAAATGCCTTTACGTTCTAAAACAAATCTCGCAAAACCGCTATTAATTACGATTGGGTCTAATATATTTGTATCCACATTCATTGTATCAATACTCGCCATAGGTTTCACATTTAAAACATCTGGTAATCCACTCATATTTGTATATACTTATAATATATATTTTTTATTAGAATAACTTTTACTAAAAGTTAAATCAAAAGAAAATAAAAAAAGAGTGCCTCATTTGGTATTATCTCTTTAGAGGTTGAATCCGCAAATAGGGCATTGAGATATTCTTAACTCTGAACAGCGATTCCTTGAGGTGAATACATTAATGTGTTTGTTGCGAGAACATATGTGAATATTGAATTAGGACTTTGACCATTAAGATTTGATTTAATCCTTAATCCGTAGTTAGTTCCCTTGAAATTAACACCGACTTTATAAGGGTCTTCCGCAACACCGACACCGAAAATAGGGTCTTTATCTGCTTGGACAAACTCTGACTGAACTTCACCTGTAATGTTAGTTTGTGTATTTAATCCGATTTCTGTATTAGGTGAGATAAGTGAGTGGTTCATTGTATTGTATGGTTTTATTGAATTGATAAAATTAGTAGTCAATTCTGATAAGGGGCGGTCTTCATTGGCAGGAATCTCGACCTGAACTTCGTTTTCAATTGGGAACAATACTCCACCTTTAAGGAAGGAGACTCTATCAATCTTGACATCAGTATCATAAACTCCAGCATTAGCATTCTTAAGTCGAGGAGTGGAAAAACCATTCTGTGCGTAATTATTAAGGTGCGTCGAAGGTAAGAAATTGTGGAAAACACTAAGAGTTCTTCCAGTTCCTAAATTAAAGTTCTGTGTCTGGTCTGAAGCATTAATAACCGAGTAGAGGTGTGAGATTGCGTTGTAAGTCATTGAACCTGTGCTGGGGACTGACATAGTTTCCTGTCCTTTAGCATCTGGGACTAAAAGGTTATAACTTAAACTGAGGTTTCTTAATTGATAGAAGCAACCGTTTCCAGTTCCAGCGTCATTCTTCACAGCACCAGTATTATCTGTATATCCACTGAGAACTTGGGCATCAGGACTTAACTGAAATTGAACTATCATTCCTCTTAAACCATTAGTTCCTATAGGCAGAGGATTTCCACCTGAAAGGAGACCAGTTCTTAAAGGAAGACTGAATGAGGTTTCGTTATTAACCATCATAGCACCGTTCATCTGGCGACTTGCGGTTAAACCTTCTAACTGAACATTATTATCTAAATCATCCTGTGAGTGGGTAATAGGTTGGGCACTTGCTAAATATCTGCCGTAGTTGCGGACGATTTCGAGTGTCTGATTTGTCATTGAACTTAAGGTAATCTGTTCGAGGCACGACGCTACACCGATTCTGCTTGATAAACAAACATTACGTGCGGCATCACCACCACCTTTGTTCTGGTTATTATCTGGCAATTCTGGGGCAGATTCAGTAGAACCTGGCATATTAACTCTTAAATCGCCATTTAATCTGAGAGAACCACCTAAAAGCAGTTTTGGTTGATTTGGAATCAAAAACTGGATAATTGGGAATCCTTCCTTAAAACTATAACTATTATTCGCTGGGGGATTTAGCGGCAAGATTTCTACACGTTCCACTTGAGTAATATTCGTATTCATATTTGTATATACTTATAATATATATTTTTTATTGTAAAAAGAAATAAAATAAAAAGTGATGCCTTATATGAATATATCTCTTAAGAGGTTGTAATCGCAAATGAGGCAATCAAATTAAGTTTTGGTAATCCTTTTTTTAAAAGGATACAACAGTTCCGCCAGCACCTATATTAATTCTGCGGATATACTGGACAAAGTGTTCATATAACTTTTCTTGAGTTGCTCCTTCATATTCGACTCTAAGTGCTAAATCTCCTGCTGATAAATCGAAAATCTGGTTATATTTACTGAATGCTCGTGCTACAACAAATCTATCTGCTGAACCTACAAGATTTCTAACACCATAATTGGCATTGACAAGTGCTTTTTCGGTCTCGACTAAAGCGAGGGCATTTGGGTGTGCTACAACTTGTGAGAAGCGTTCAGTTCTAATAGGTCTGTCTGGAATGAGATTACCTCTAAATACATATTGGTAATTTTGGGCATTATCTGGGATTCCGACTAAAGAACTTCTAATAAGTTCGTTCTGGGATTTGATGGATAATGGAACTGAAAATATACTATAAGCACGACGCTGGTTTGCTGGAATTAATTGATTGGTCAAACCATTAATAGTATTAAGATTGAACCTATATAAAGTATAACTTCTAAAGTCGAGATTTAATCCTGTCGAGGATGACACCTGACTCATCATCGCATTGACATAACCTTCTGGAGGTTGGACTTGAAGAACAAGCATTTCAATATTAGATAATTCATAAGATATTCCCTGTGCCGCTAATGCTGCCGATGCCGCTGGAACATTTGCGAGTGTAACACCATTGATGCGGTCACCTGCTTTTACATATAATCTGTCACCAGCAGCGTGTGCCGATGCTAAACCAGTATCTGGGAGTGCTCTGTTTGGGATATAACTAATAACAAGTTTTCCTGCGTCGTTATTAAATCCTGTAATAACACCGAGTGCCTGTTCATCTGTTCCTGTCGCCTGATTAGAAGTGTAGAGTAAGTCTCCAATATCAAAAGGGTTATTGTTATAAGGAACAGCATTAAGATTGACACCTAATGAGTCAGTAGAAGAGGCAGGGTCTCTGACTGTAACAGTGAAAGTAGTATCTATAGCAGTTTTGATGTCAGTATTAATTAATTTATCAGTATCACTTTCACAATACTGGTTTTCACCACCGCCTGATTCTTGGACTCCCAATGAGTCATTAAAGACTAAAGAGCGTCTTAAGTCGTCTAAAGTCATCTGAACTCTTAATCCTTTAGTGGCGGCAACTGGGAAGACACGCTCACCTCCTAAAATACCTGAATAAATAGGTTGCTGGATTTCAAGTTGTTTTCTTTCGAAAGTGTCAGTGACTGCTCCTGCCGACCAATCACCAGATGCTCCATAATAAATCTGTTCATCAACATCTGAGGTTTCAGAGCGACCTTCGAATAAACTACGCTTATTATTAATACTCTCATTAGTAGTCCATTCCCACCAGTTTGCGGTCTGAACATTGTAATCCTGTAGCATTTCTAATTCCGCTGAACCTGAACCGTCTTGAATGCGAACATCACGCCAGAGAGAATGAACACCTGCTCTCCAGTCAGGTTTTGCGTGTCCTCTACCAGACATTTTGATGTTATATTTCATATATAAACTGCGTGGGTCGAAGAATCCTATATATTGTGGAATTAACCATCTTAATTGATTCATTGTTTTAGGATTGTAATTGACCTGTGCTTCAGGTTTTATTGAAATGACTTTAGTTGGGACGAAATTGACATTATCAGTTGATTTGAACATTGTTTTATAATCTAAACAAACATTTTATTTTGAGTAAAAAACTAAATAGAAAAAAAACTAAAAGTGCCTCATTTGAATATATCTCTTTAGAGGTTGAATCCGCAAATAGGGCAATCAAAAAGCAGATGAACTGGCAGGAGTATCTTGGACACCGTCAGTTGTGGGTAATACTAATTCCCCCTTTTGACGTTGAAGTCCGTGGTCGATGGGTGGAGGGGGTGGTTTGGGTGCGTGATGGAATGCTTCATATAAAGACATACCAATTCCTGCTAATAATCCCAGAGGTCCTAATACGTCTAAAACTGGGGCGGCAACGGCACTTAAAGCGGTCGCTGCTGTAGTTGCTCCTTCTACCGCTCCACTAATGACTGTTGCGGCAGTGTCTGCGATTCCACTGCTAATATCTACTGTATCACCTGTGATTGCTTCTAAGGCAGAATCTGGTGCTCCTTCTAAAGTCGGTCCGCTGCTTACATCGTCTGCTGGACTGGTGGTGGTGCTTGATTGATTTATTGTTCTTGGTGTTTGTAATGACCCTCCGTCGTCATCTGCTCCACCCAAACCACCTTGTGTATCAGCACCTGTAGAAGACCCTGTTGCGGCACTTCCACCACCTGTCGAATCTGGGGCAGATGTCGCCCCTCCAGCACCCCCAGAGGCAGAACCAGCATCTCCAGCGTTGCCGTCTGCTGCTGCTTGGGCAGGATTTGATGTTGCGGCGGCAGTTCCTGGGTCTGTGGCGGCAGATTCGCCTGTAGCATTTGCGGCAGAACGTCCTGAACCTGCTATTTTACCTCCGACATATTTAACACCTTTCATTATAAGTTTTGTTGTAGCGACACTTGCTCCTGCTCCTTCTAAACCTCTGGCAACTGACTCTAATTTTCTGTTAGTTTCAGTCACCTTTGTATTAAAATCTGAATCGAACTTGTTTGCTTCTTCTGTTGCCCTATTTCTTACTGCCTGTGCTCCACTTGCGTATCCAGCAATCTGATTCTGAATATTATTCATTTGTATAATAAGATGACATATTTTATTTTACCGTTTTTCCTTTAATTTGATTGGTGTAACTTTCTGTTTTATCCAAGAGACTTCATCAGACCCTGTTTTCTTTATAGGTGTTTTATTTGCCCTTGTAGAGTAATACGTTTCACCTTTAATAACTTCTTTAGTAATTCCATAACAATTTCCGTTTCTATCACAGGCATTTTTTGCCCCTTGAAATGACTTAAAACGGTTCGCAGCAACTGGACCTTTAGTCGCATAACCTTTTAAATAAAATCCTGTGTGTCCTTCGACGTCTTCGTGTCTATTATATGATATTGTTGATTCATTAATACCTACTTTTTTTGGTTCAGTTTCTCTTGTTTTAGTGCCTGTTTTATCGATTGCCACAGTTCTGC
>TARA_R110000772_G_scaffold104092_4_pt1 | contig 11524 bp, 30 predicted proteins | sample TARA_R110000772 | Tara Oceans TARA_R110000772 (sample SAMEA4397948) | marine metagenome | biome: Polar Biome; feature: [SRF] surface water layer (ENVO:00010504); material: water (ENVO:00002006), including particulate matter (ENVO:01000060) such as... | depth 5 m | reverse complement strand
TGCTCATACCTTGGAATTAAACCTCAGTCTTTTATGGAAAGACTGTTTAGCTAGGGGAAAAGCTATGAAAATTTGGAAACCTGAAGAAATTAAATGGCGTAAAGAAGGCTATGATACATTTGTATCAGAGCCTTTGGTCATGGCCTCAAATGCTGGCTGGTATATCGGAGAGATATACAAGGAATCAGATGGTTTTGTCATGCCTTATGACAGGCTGTCTGATTACCACGCCACACCTGAGGAGGTGGCACAACTCATTCAAGAGTTGGGCTGGAATTAACCAGCAAACATTAAATATATATAACCCTTATTATGAGGGTTATATATTTTAAGATATCGGAAACGGAGATTTGAAAATGTCTAAAGAAATCTGGATTACCAATACAGTTATTGGTAACAATCCGAAAGAGATTAAGGCAAGGTTTGCTGTAATCGCTGAGAGAGGTGAGAATAATATTAGTAATAATATTATCTGGACTAACTGCAAGAAGGATGCTATTGCTTGGTTCAATCGGAGAGCAAGCAATTCAGGGGCAGCGAAGGGACAACCTGCTGCAACAAATAGAATTGTTGACACTAAAACTGGCAAAGTAATTGCCAGCCAAATGGAGATTTGAAAATGAGACGGCGTAACATGATGCGAGATTGTGAAATCCAATGGCTTACCTTAACAGGTAAGACAAGACATGGTAAGAATCGTGTCAATCAACATGGCATCCATTGGCTAGTAATAGCCGATGGAATGTTTGATGGCAAAGAGGCGTGGCTTTTAGGTTCTATGAATAGAACTGACAAAGGTGGCTTCGATGGCAGATGGGTTCATAAAAAAGGTGACAATAATTTTATTGTCAAATGCTTAGATAAAAACACAGGGGAAATGATATGTTGTTAGAAAAACTTATCGCAGATATGCTGAATGAATTAGAAGAAAACAAAGAGGCAATTGTGCCATCTGATTATCCAGAGGATATGATTTTTGAGGTAGTAGATGCTTGGATACCTGTATACTACTACGATTTGTCTCAGCTACTTGCCGAAGACAATAGTCTTGCCGAAGTAGATGATGTTGGATTGTTGCCAGAAAAACCTACAGTATGGAACATACTAACAACAGCAGTCTATGAAAGACTGACTACCGAAGCCCATCAATGGCTTTACAATGAGCAAGAAAAGGAAAGAGAAGATGCATAGAAATTGTGTGACATTACTAGACCACCACGATGTCTTTCATGGGGTTATCTGGAGAGATATGGACGAAACAGACTTGGACTTTACCAAAGGTAAAATTCAAGAGATGCTTGATGCCTGTCATTCTCTTATTGAAGGACACCTCAAGGATTCTGATGCCGCTGGCAAGATGGTTGACCAGTTAATAAATAACTGGCAGCGAACTGGCTTAGTAAAAGGAGAATAGTTATGAATTGGCAACCTCTTATTGAAACTTTTGAAAGCCAGTCTTCTGATTGGCTTTATGTTTTTGAGACACTGGAACATATAGACTTAGAAATGGATAGCCTTCAAGACATTAGAAAATATCTTGATAGGGTGAGTGAAAGGGCAATGGATAATATATCTCATTGTGACAAACTTGCTGCTCACTTTGAAAAGTAAACTTTAAATATATATCTACTACTCCTTATGTAGTAGATATATTTTAATACAACAATTTGGAGACTGATGATGAACGAATTATTTTTGGTACTGATTAAGCCTAGAGGCAATGCAAAAAACTATCGTGTAAAAGAAGGCCAATGGGCTTGCTTTGAAACCACCACATCACTTGTGCTTGCGAAAGGTACAGCAAAAATACTAAACAACGCCGGAACCCCTGCCAAAGTACAATCAATTATAATTGATGGCGATGGCGAAATCATTTCATTCCTAACAGAGATGGGAGACTAACAATGGCTGACTATACATATAACCGCAAGGACGGTGGAACTACATCTTGCTATGGCAAGGTTGAAGAGGATAGCAACTTTGAGGTTGTCTGTGATGACGAATATAACGATGGCATCTGGGCAGGTGATGTAGGGTTTGTTCCCAAGACATGGCCTCAAGTATGTGAATACTTAGAGAAGCATTACGATGCCAAGATTGAACAGCTAGAAGCCTGTTAGGAGATTGACACATGAATGAATGGCGTAACATAAAAATCCCATTGGCTTGGAGCGAGACAGGACAGTTCTATCTGTCTGTCTTTCAAGCGGGAGATAAAGACCTTGAATGTGTACCTGTTCGTAGATATAACGATGGTGAAACAGTATTGATGGGTGAGCCTATCAAGTTCAAGGATTCAAATAAGTTCGTAGAACTTTTAAACGATGCTCATAGAGGTTGGTTTGATGCATGGACAAACAAGGAGGACTATTTAGATGGCTAAGAATAAAATCATTTGGAAGAACCGTCAGAAATCTTGGAAGATGTACAGAAGTCAACAGCGTAAAGCAAAGTATGACTTTGTTTGGAAGAACCTAACAACCACAGAAAAGGAGGTGCGTAATGCTTAAAATTATCTTAAAGAAGAAAGGGGTGCAGCGTAACCCAATTGGTAACAAGAACCTACGGTTTGTAACTAAGGATGGTAGGATTACTAACAACCAAGGGTTCCTTAATGTGTCTCGCTGTCTAAAGACAGGACAATTCACTGAACGTAACACTATAGAAATCAATCTATAGGCACAGGAGTTAAAGATATGGTACAGAATGTTGTTACCTACTGCGTAGAAGATAAGAAAGACTTGTCAAAAGTGGAAGAATGGTATATGAATATGTATCCACCACTTGGGTACATGACCAAGGTAGAAAAGATTGTTAAACTTGATGGCGGTGGGGCAGAGATTACATTCTCTCGCCTTTCGTCTTGTGATTAATAGGAGATTTGATATGGCTAAGAATTTGTTTGGGAAGACAGTAAAAGTTGACAATGCATATGCAACCTATCGTGTGGACAACCCACTGAATGGGATGTACTTTGAATGGAAGGTGTTGAAGGCATGGCAAGGCCGTGATAAAGAAGATACCAACCAATATGCACGATGGTTTTGTGCAGTGAAATCCCCTATGACCAACGACAGTTGGGAGATGGGAGATGTATATGCTAGTGAAGTCAAAGACTTAGCACACCTTGTTGAAGCAACAGATGAATGGAAACAATATGAAAAAGTTTGAAATAGAAGTACTTGATATATATCAAAGTATATATATAATTGAGGCTGAAAGTATTGAAGAAGCATCTGACTTAGTAATTGACGGTGATGCCACACCGTCATATACTGAGTTGACTTTCTCAGAGATTGAAAATGTAAAGGAGATTAGATATGAGAACTAAAGTTAAAGAGTATGACCAGCAAGCTAAGATGATTGTGTCTTGTAGTGATATTTCAATGGCAACTGTAGGTCTTTGGGCTGAGTATGACAAGCAAAGAGCAAATGGTAACATACACATGGCTGAATCAACCTATGAGTTAATTGATAAGTTTCGTGAAGCCCTAGAGCAGAAAGGTTTTTGGCAATGAGAGTAGATTTTTTCAACGCAAACTATGACTATCTAACAAGTTGTACACTTGATGACGATACGATTGGTAGTAAGTCAACCAATAAACAAGCAGTAGAAAGGGCTTTCTTTCTTGAGGAAGTAAATCAACTTGCATTGTATGCAGTAACAATCAGGGATGGTTGTCAACCTGAATGGTTTGTATGTGAGTATGGTGATTGGCTTCCAATTACTGACCGTTCTTATGCAAAGGTAATGATGGAGACTGAAGATGATGATTCACGAATTTTACAGTGATGATGACTGCACAAGAGGCGATACCTCTTATCGTAAAGCCTCAGTGTTTAAGGAACCTGATGGTTCTTTCACTGTGATAATGATACAAGACGCAGCCATCATAGAAGAACGTAACATAATAGGACATAGTAAACAATATGCAGAAGACTGCGCTGAGAACTGGGTGCTAGGTATAATCAAAGGAGATAAGTTATGAGTAGTACATACCATTGTATGGTGATGGGTACTGTTGTGAGACACATAGCAGTAGATGCACCAAGCATTGAGGTTGCAGAGATGGAAGCCATGAAAGAGTGGAAGTCTCTAACAGGTGGGGAGTTTAACACCTGCGAACTTGTTGAAATGTGGGAAGAAATTGAGAAGGAGAAACAAGATGATAAAGCTTGAACTGACTAGTACACACGGTGGCAAACTGTTTCTTGTTGGAGATGTATGGGCTGTACATCAGAATAGTAAGAGAACTGTTATTCAAAATGGTATGAATAATAACGGTGGGTTTACCGTTGAGGAATCATACGATGAAATAATTGATATGATGGATAAACAAATGGGTACATATCCCTTGACAAAACCGAAGAGGTACATTAATAATGCTTAGACATGAAGAGTTTATGAAACAGAAAGCAAAGGAGTTATATGATATGACTATTAAACAAACCACAATCACACTTGAGCAACGCCGTGAACTTCTCAGCGTTTACAATAACCTAAAGGATGCGTTGCAGTATGCAGATGATTGTCGTACCTTGGAACTCAGACACTTGGACAATATGGAAAAGGCTATGATGTCCTTGAGAGAGATTGTTAAGCTTGAACCACAGAAAGATAGTGATGGGCATAGTATGTGGTATGCTGACTATGTATTGAAGGAGGACACAGATGAAAAAGTTTAATTACACAGACCATTCGGAGGTTACAGATGTTGAGTTATCTCTTGTTGAAGATTGTGCTGATTGCGCTTCTAGTGAGTTGGACATTAGCGAGATAAATGAATTTTTAAATGAGTATCACAATCACTTTGATGGTCAGCCCTCTTGGGAACAAGAGTGGGAAGACTTTGGCGAAGTGTATGATAATGAACCTGTCTACATATAGAAAGGGGTTTCAGTATGTCTAACCTATGGGAGAAAGATAAGAAGCGTCTGTTTAAAGAACTATACCATCAGTATTTAGATGAGGGGTATACATCCAAGGAAGCAAAGAAGATTGCGACTGAAGAGTCAGATGAAATATATTCTGAGAGTGAAGACTTTGCGTATAGTCTAGCATCATCGGAGGATAGAGATGACACCTGAACTGATAGAAGAATATCAGAGTGATGATGGTGATAGGGAAGTTACAATATCTATTTCGGACATCAATATGAGTATGTTCAGATATACATATGAGATAATCTTTGCATCAAGTGGTAAGATTGTAGGTAAACACCACACCGAACTGCTTCAAGCAGCAAGAGTAATAGCAAAGCGTTGGATAACGAAAGGAGAGTTAGTAGAATGGAATTAAATGAGTATCAAAAAATGGCATCAAAGACTGCCATATATCCAGAGGAACACTCACTTACATACCCTGCCCTTGGATTGGCAGGTGAAGCAGGTGAGGTGGCTAACAAAGTTAAGAAGTTAATTCGTGATGGAATTGACCCTGATACCTACGATGCTAAGAGGGCAGAGATTGCTGATGAAGTGGGTGATGTACTATGGTACATTGCAGCCCTATGTAAGGAGTTGAGAGTGGACTTAGAGGACGTTGCTAGGGGTAACCTACACAAGCTTGCTGACAGGCAGCGTAGGGGCAAGCTACAAGGACAAGGAGACACAAGATGATTGAACCAATCGTAAAAGGAAATGCTTCAGCAAAGTATTATAAAGCTAGAAAGTATAATAAAAATGACATACCTCTTTTAGAACTGATATCAGAATTGTTTTCTGAACTAAATGAAGGCCATGAACAGGCAGAAGGTAGAATAGATGCTTCAGCTTATACTAAAAATTGTTGGAGAGTTGAAAAGATAATAGATTTTCTGAAGCTACCTTATAAATTATCTATAAAAGATTATAGACAGGGTATAATAAACATTAATAATAAAGTTTATTATAGTCTTTTGAATGATAAATGGATTAAGGTTCAGTATGTTAACGCTGGTCTGAAATGGAAGAACAAGACAAAGAAAGTTTCAATAGATGAGTTCGTAAAAAAATATGTTTTGGAAGTGGAGACACAAGGTGATTGAGATTGTATACAAGACTAACAGTGGCAAGAAAGTTGTTGACACTGTAGAAACTGCTCAAGAGTGTGAGCGTTGGATAGAAGAAAGGGCAATGCTTGCAAAGGCTATTGGTTTGACCACATTAAAAGCAAAGCGTATGCTTCACATCCTTGACAGTAAAGAACCACTAGCTATATACTACTGTCGTAATCTAAATTAGAAAGGAAAAGACTATGCAGCAACACGAATCTGCTAAACAGATTAGCCGTGGCGAATGTCCCACCTGTGCATCATCCGATGGTAATGTCCTATATGATGACGGTCACAAGTATTGTTTCGTCTGTAACACATACACAAAGAAGGAAGGAGATGCACACATGAATACACAACCAGCACCAATCCAAGGCGTATACCAGAACCGCTTCACTGATGGGGTTATTGATAGCCTACCAGAACGCAGCATCAGCAAGGACACTTGTAACTTCTATGGTGTTAAGGTTGTTAAGGATATGACAGGTGCTAATGCAAAGCACATTTATCCTTATCACGACATAAATGGTTCTCATACCGCCAACAAGATACGTCAAGTAGCAACTAAAGCCTTCATGTCTGAGGGTGCATTACCTGCAGCTACCTTGTTTGGACAGAAATATTTCCAACAGTCAGGTAAATTTATTACTGTATGTGAAGGTGAGTTAGATGCAATGGCTGCATACGAACTAATGGGTTCCAAGTGGCCTTCAGTGTCTATCAAGAACGGCGCACAGTCTGCATTGAAAGATGTCAAGGCTCAGTATGATTACCTTAACAAGTTTGAGACAATCGTATTGTGTTTTGATAATGACGAACATGGCACTAAGGCTGCTAATGCAGTGGCTCAGTTATTTGAACCTAACCGCTGTAAGATTATGGACTTATCTCTAAAGGATGCTAATGAATATCTAAAGGAGAACAAGCGTGAAGAGTTTACACGACAGTGGTGGGGTGCAAGACAGTATACACCTGCAGGTATCTTCAACCTTGCAGACATCACTGAACGAATGTATGCAGAGAACAACAGGGAAACAGTACTCTATCCCTATCAGGGATTGAATGATAAACTTTTCGGAATGCGTACTGGAGAATTAATTACGCTGACCGCAGGTACTGGTGCTGGAAAGTCAAGTATGATGCGTGAACTAATGCATCACCTACTCACACAGACAAAACATAATGTAGGTGTATTTTCCCTTGAGGAAAACATTACACAGACTGCATTCCACCTGATGTCTGTTGAAGCTAATGACCGTATCTATATTGATGAGGTACGAAAGAACTACACCTTGGAGCAACTCAAAGCTATTGAGGACAAGACCATTGGCACTCGTAGGTTCTTTGCCTTTGACCACTTTGGTTCAATGACAACAGATGAGATACTCAGCCGTGTACGTTACATGGTCAAGGCTCTTGACTGTAAGTTCATATTGATTGACCACCTATCTATCCTTGTCTCAGGCTTAGAGGGTCAGGATGAACGCCGTAACATTGACCAGCTTATGACTAAGCTGCGTAGCTTGGTAGAAGAAACACAGTGTGCTATGTTACTTGTGTCCCACTTGCGTAGGGCATCAGGTGACAAGGGGCAGGAAGAAGGTAAAGAGATTTCTCTTAACCATCTACGTGGCTCACATAGCATTGCACAGATTAGTGATGCAGTGATTGCATTGGAACGTAACCAGCAAGACAGTGACCCTGTTAAAGCTAACACTACCACAGTCAGGATTCTAAAGAATCGTTATGCAGGTGAGACAGGTATAGCAACCTACTTGCTTTACGATAAGGATAGTGGTAGGATGTCAGAAATCGACAACCCCTTTGAGAATACAGATGACACAGACATGGAGGACTTTCTATAATGCGAGTAACACTAGACATTGAAACTGATGCCATTGATGCTACAGTAATACATTGTATTGTTGCAGAGGATTTGGATACAGGCAATGTCAAGGAGTGGCATGGTGAGAGCATCAAAGAGTTCCCTTCTTGGGCAGACACAGTAGATATATTTGTGATGCACAATGGGGTATCCTTTGATGCGCCTGTCTTGAACAGACTTACAGGCAGCAACATTCCTTTAAGGAAGGTTAGAGACACGCTAATCTTATCGCAACTTCTTGACCCATCACTAGATGGTGGACATTCTCTTGGCGCATGGGGTGAACGACTTGGGTTTGGTAAGACCGACTACAATGACTTCACTCACTTCAATGAAGAGATGTTAAAGTATTGCATCAACGATGTTAAACTAACTACTAAGTTATATAAACACTTAGTACCTCAACTTAAAAAGTATTCTAAGAAATCTATTAAGTTAGAACATGAGGTGAGAGCAATCGTTGATGTACAAGAACGTAATGGTTTCACTCTTAACATACCAGAAGCATCCTGTTTGGTTGCTAGGTTAGCAGATGAAGCTTCAATAATTGAAAGTGAGATGCAGGAAATATTCCCACCAATTATACATGAGCGTTGGTCTGAGAAAACAGGCAAGCGTTTAGCTGATAAGGTTGAGAACTTTAACCCTTCATCTAGGCAGCAGATAGGTAAGCGTCTAATGGACAAAGGCTGGAAGCCTAATAACTTCACACCTACAGGACACCCCATCGTTGATGAGGGAACTCTAAAGGATGTGGACATTCCAGAAGCCCAAAAGATTGCACACTACCTTCTATTACAAAAGCGTGTATCACAAGTTAAGTCTTGGCTTGATGTGGTACAGGATGATGGTAAGGTTCATGGCAGAGTTATGACCTTGAAGGCTATCAGTGGAAGAATGGCACACAACTCACCGAATATGGCTCAGATACCTGCAGTCTATTCACCTTATGGTAATGAGTGTCGTGCCGTATGGATTACTAGTAATGATAAATATAAATTACTAGGATGTGATGCTAGTTCTTTAGAACTAAGATGTCTTGCCCACTACATGGGTGATGACAAGTTTACTAGAGAGGTGGTAGGTGGTGACATTCATACTGCTAATCAGAATGCTGCAGGATTACCTACGAGAGATTCGGCGAAGACATTCATATATGCATTAATTTATGGTGCAGGTCCAGCTAAGATTGGCAGTATCGTAGGTGGTGGTGCTACAGAAGGCAAGAATATTATGTCCAAGTTTATGTCCAATATGCCAGCCTTAAAATCTTTGCGTGATAAGATTGACAAGGCAGCATTAAGTGGTTATATACGAGGACTTGATGGCAGACTGTTAAAAGTTAGACAGCAACACGCTGCAGCTAATCTTTTATTACAGGGTGCAGGTGCAATCATTTGTAAGGAATGGTTACGCCAAATAACATTAGCTGTACGACAGGACTTTAACTACCGTCTTGTCGCTAGTATTCACGATGAGTACCAGTTTGAAGTTCAAGCTGACCAAGCTGAAAGGTTTGGGTTATTAACTCAACGAGCAATGAAGCGTGTTGAGAAAGAACTAAACGTCTTATGCCCACTTGACAGTGAGTTTAAGATAGGCAACAATTGGGCAGAAACTCACTAGAAAGGAGAACCAAAATGAATGACATGAAAAAACTGGAACCCTCAAAGGCTGACCGTAAGAAGTTTGATATTGACTTAGAGTATGGTCAGGTTCGTGAACAAATGGTAGCGGATATGCTTCAGGATAAAAAGATTGAAGTAAAATCTGAGCGTGATGTCTGGCAGAAGACAGGCAACATTGCGATTGAGTACCAGAGTTATGGTAAACCTTCAGGCATTGATGCTACCGAATCAGACTACTGGTTTCACAACCTATGTATAGGTGACGAAACATTCTGTACTCTTGTCTTTGAGACAAAGAGTCTGAAGCGTATCATAGACAACTTGGATTATAAGCGGTCTGTAAATGGTGGAGATAACTATGCATCTAAGATGTACCTTCTTAACTTGCAGAAATTGTTTTCATCAGATGTAATAAAAGCATTTAAACAGAAAAAAGATGTTGACACCATTCAATAGGTGTGGCAGAATACATAAATCAGTAGGGGCTTTGACCTCATAACAACAACAGAAAAGGAGTAATTTAAAATGGCTATTATTTCAGGAAAAGCATATTGGACATCTATCTCTACACCTAACGATACCTTTGAGCCAGTGTGGTCACTTGACGTATCATTCGATGAGGCTAGTAAAGCAACCATTCAAGGTCTTGGCTTGAGTATCAAGAACAAGGCTGATGAGCGTGGTGACTTTGTAACTATCAAGCGCAAAGTATTTCGTAAGGATGGTTCAAAGAATGAACAACCTGCATTGAAGGATGCACATAAAAATCCTATGGGTAATACACTTGTAGGTAATGGCTCAGATGTTAAGGTTCTTTTTAAACCATTTGATTGGGAGTATGCAGGTAAAGCAGGAGTTGGTGCTGACCTACAAGCAGTACAGGTTGTGAACCTGATTCCTTATGGTAAGGACGAAGACTTTGATGTTATTCCTAATGGGTATAGTTCTTCAGATGATTCATTCATGGATGAAGAGATTAACTTCTCAAGTTCAGCAACAGGTTAAATAGTCTAAAGGGTGCGGTACATTAATATATGACCGTGAGTTGGATAGCGTAGGGTGGGTACTCCAACATTCACTAACAAGAAAGGAGAATAGTATGAAAGAAGATATGGTTAATAACCCACCTCATTACAATCATACAGGTGTAGAATGTATTGATGCTATTGAAGCAGCAACAGGTGAATACTTTGAATACTATCTACAAGGTAACATTATGAAATACCTTTGGCGTTATCGTTACAAGAATGGAGTAGAAGATTTAGAAAAAGCTAAATGGTATTTAGATAAATTAATTGAAAGTACATACCACCCATAGAAAGGATAAACAAATGGCTAAAATAGATACACTCATAGAGGACATATACAAGACGTTGGAAGACGGTTCTGATATGTATAATATGAAGAACAAAACAAGCCTAGAAAAGTTTAGTAAAGCCTTATTTCATTCTATGGCAAGACAAATGTCTGAAGGCAAACGACAGAGAGGTTCCAACCTACGTATGTCTCAGATTGGTAAGCCTGATAGACAGCTATGGTATGAACTTAAAAGTAATGCAGAGCCGCGTCCAATTGATGGACAGACTAAACTAAAGTTTATGTTTGGAGATATCCTAGAGGCTTTGCTTATCCTTCTTATCGAAGTGTCTGGTCACAAGGTGACAGACGAACAAGGTGAGGTGGAGATTAATGGTGTTAAAGGTCATAAGGATTGTCGTATTGATGGTGTCCTTACTGATATTAAATCAGCATCACCTTATGCTTTTAAGAAGTTTAAGGAAGGTACTCTACATTCAGATGACCCCTTTGGATACATTGCACAAATCTCTGGATATGCTGAAGCATCGGGTGATGATAAGGCTGCGTTCTTTGCGGTTGATAAATCATCAGGTGAACTAGCATTGATGGACATTGAATCAGTACACATGATTAGTGCAGCAGGACGTATCAATAAAGTTAAGCAAGTCTTAACCAAAGAT
>TARA_R110000772_G_scaffold240754_4_pt1 | contig 11529 bp, 10 predicted proteins | sample TARA_R110000772 | Tara Oceans TARA_R110000772 (sample SAMEA4397948) | marine metagenome | biome: Polar Biome; feature: [SRF] surface water layer (ENVO:00010504); material: water (ENVO:00002006), including particulate matter (ENVO:01000060) such as... | depth 5 m | reverse complement strand
AGACTTTTCCCTGTTGGTGGGGCTGTAGACCCCGAAGTTCCTGCTTATACAAATCAGCTTATCAATAATGGTGCTAATGGTGTAAATCCTTTTATTACAGCATTGGACTTAGTACCGTTAGTTCTTAACACTATTTTTGTAGATTCTGTAAGTGGAAATGATGGAACAGGACTATTAGAAAATCCTCTTTTACCTTTCGCAACAGTTGATGCTGCGTTGGCTGCTGTTCCCGATGCAGACACAGGATGGACAATACACATTGTAGACGTAGCTACACACGAAATAAACGTAGCAATTCCCGCAAATAATGTTACAATATATAGCCCTGTTGCAGCTACTTTAAGTTTTGATAGTACCCCCGTTACAGGAGATTTACTTACGCTTGATTTTGGGAGAATTACATATATAAAATTTGATTTACCTAATGGTACTATTAATTTACGACCTCCTACTTTTGTTAGGTTTTATTCGGGTAAAGCGGATATAATTGTAAACTGTAATATATTTAATATAGACGGAAATAGCGAGTTTGAAGGCCCAATAGGTTGGACGTTTAAATGCAACACTTTAAATATGACAGGAAATGGGAGCCTAGTCAAGTTGATGCCTGTTTCAATTAGACCTGTTGATGTTGATATAACAACCTTAAACGCAACAGGAACAGTATATTTATTTGAAAGTTCTATTCACGCAACAAAAGGAGGTACAATAAAGATTGATACTATCATTGGAACAGTGTTCACGCTACATCAAGAAATTGACGGTATCGTCAATATTTATTTAGGTAACATCACATTGTCAAATGTTTCACTAAGCAATTTTGTAGACTATTCAATTGGTACTGATTTTATAACATATTATTTTAATAATTCAATAGTATCAGGAAAAATACGACTTGCATATTATAACCTAAAATGTGTAGGAAACATTACGATTGAAAACAATGATGAAAGAAATTTTTTCCTTTACAAAACCTTTTTAAGTTTTGGTAGTTTAACATACAACGGTACAGGTTTAGGTATTTTTCAAGTTGGTAACAATCCAGTAAATGAAAATGTAGAAATCGAAAACTACAACATCGTAAATAATAATGCAGGAACTAGATTGTTGTATAATTTTGAAGGTGCAACAGTTGTTGATTTTCTTGGGGTTGCTGTTTTAGTGACTAGGGGGTATTGTTCATATCAAGCCTCTGTAGATGGTCAACATATTATGAACTCCAATCAAGTTGCAGTAACCAATATGGGATTCCATATTTATGGTGACTTTTCAACAAATTCATATATCCAAAATCAAAATAATGATTTAAGTATAACAGTAACTAGGTTTTTAAGTACTGCGGGTTCAGTTAAGGTTTTAGACACAGGAACGGTTATAGCACTAAATAATAGTGCTGGAAATATCTGTAATATGGCATCGGCAAATACCGCTACATCTTACACAACATTAAGCCCAACGCTTTCAGGATATTCTAGGATTTTAATAAATGCAGCTAGTGAACCAGTAATTACAGGAGCGACAAAGATTACAGGAAGTGCCTTTGCAGCTAGTACAGATATGTATATGACAGTTTGGTATAACGGGGTGACAGTTGAATTTTGGTTTGAAGTAATATAGATATGATAGAAATATTTTCAAAAAGACGAATAAGTTTGCTTGATAGTCCACCTTCTTTTACAATAGAAGTTAAATCTGATAATGCAGGAACTAGTGGTACTAATCAATTTACTATTCCTACAACCACAGGTACTTATCTTTATGACTATACTACAAGTGATGGTCAAAGCGGTACAGGTATCACAGGTGATGAAACGATTACCTTTGCTAGTGGTGCTGGTACTTATGAGATTTATATAACAGGAACTTTCCCGAGAATATATTTTAATAATGGCGGAGATAAACTAAAACTATTAAGGGTTTTAGAATGGGGAGATTATGGAGTAGGAGCAACAGACCAAACATTGGCATTTAAAGGGTGCACTAATTTAACAAGTATTGCGGATGATGTAGATAACCTAAACCTTATCACGATTGGAACTACAATGTTTTCAACCACTGGTCTAACAACATTACCGAGCACAATGACATTAGCTAGTTTGGTAACTGCAACTCAAATGTTTATAAGTTGTAGTCTGACATCACTACCTAGTGGAATGACATTAGATAGTTTAGTAACTGGCTCTGCTATGTTTTTTAATGGCAGCTTAACATCACTACCTAGTGGAATGACATTAGATAGTTTGGTAACTGCAACTCAAATGTTTCAAAGCAACAGTCTAACAACATTACCTAGTGGAATGGAATTGGGTAGTTTAAGTGTTGGTAATAATATGTTTCAAAGCAACAGTCTAACAACATTACCTAGTGGAATGACATTATCTAGTTTAACAAATGGTGGTTTTATGTTTAACAATAACACTATTAACACATACAGATACAGTCAGTTATTAGTGGATATGCAAAACCTAAACCCTAATAATTCAGTTACTTTTCACGGTGGTTCATCTAAATATAACATTGCGGGAGAGAGAGATAGAAATTTGTTAACAGGAGTTGGTAGAACTTGGATTATAACTGATGGTGGAAAAGATGCAGTAGGGCAAGACGTTACGGCTGTATATACTTTAAAACAACCATTTACAGAAGTGGGAGTACTCGCAGCAGCAACTTCGTGGGATAAAGAAGTTATAGAGGTTCGTAGGAGTTCAGATGATTCTGTTACAGATGTTTTCTTTGATGGTAGCGGTAATATAAGTTTAACAAGTTTAGTGTCTGCTGGCGGTACATTAGGTACTTGGGTAGGGGCTAATAATGGGTTTATATCTAAATGGTATGGATTAACCCCCGATAATAAAGTACATACTGATAAAACGGCCACTCAAGTTTCAACAACTGGACAACCACAACTTATAATAGGAGGTGTTATTAATACTAAGGGTGGTAATGCTACACTAGATATGACGTCTTCATTTCTATTTTTAGAAGCCCCTGCAAATATAGATATGGATGCAGATAAATCTTTTATGATATTGCATATATCTTGGGCACACAACCTAAACACTAATTCAACTGTGTGGAGTACTGTTGCTACTAGTTCTCCTAATACGCAACGATTAATTGCTCAACAAGATTTAACGTCTAACAAAGACGTACATTTTATGTCAAGTTCTGGTGGAACTTCTAGGACTAAGTATCTAGCACAAGAAAACAATGTAGACCCAAGACTTAACGCACTAAATATTGATGGTAGCGATATGAAGTCTTATTTTAATGGAACACTACAACAAACGGTTGCTTTTACCGGTACTTATAGGAATGATGAATTTAGAATTGGTGTTCAATATGATAGTGTAGGCTGGCACAATGGAGGAACACAAATGATTATGATTATACAAGGAGATCAAATTTTAAATGAGGCAGCTATACAAACCTTTATTAATAGTCTATACACTGTTTATTAAACTGGTGGTGGATATGTTTAAGTTTTAATATTAAATAAATAAATAAATAAATAATTATGAAATTCATATCAAAAAACGAAAATTACAGAAGTTTAAAAAACAAAGGATGGTTTAAAAATCCTTATGTACGCCCTGCAACAATTACAAAGAACGCACCAAACAAAACCTTTAAGGTTGAGTTTTGCCTGTGTGTTACTGAAAATGCAGTTGAAAGAATACTGGAAACAAATGTATTAACCTTCACTGAATTTGACATCGAAGCACTGATTGAAGTTGAAGATGTAGATAATGCAGGATCCTTTATTGAGGTACCTTTAGTGCCATTTTTAGAAGGTGGGGGAGTTTATGATGCAGAAGCGGTCACTCTTTGGGGGCAACCAATGTATGATGTCTTGAATCAATATTTTGATGAAGGATTTTCACCTTTAGAGTTTAAGGAAACACCAATGAAATTTCTAGCAATTGATTGGGCTATTAACAGTATCAAGATTGAGGGTGTGCTATTGAAAAACTTCTTTGAATTAGAGGTGGTTTAATTGGGATTTATTTTAGCGTTAATATCGTATGTTCTTTTCTCAATAATGTGGATTATAAATTTCCCTATCGTTTTGATTCAATACGTCAAATCGAAAGGGTTCTTTATAGTTACTAATGAGTACTGGAAGCAACACGCTATTTCAGTTGACACCTTTGGTAATTATGCTTATCGTGCAACTTGGAATCTACTTTTTAGGAAAGAAGGTGGGTATCTATTCGGGGATAAGAGAGAAACGATCTCTAGTGCTTTAGGAAAGAATAAAAGGGATGGAACATTAACTAAAATAGGTTTTGGAATGTGTTGGTTTTTAGATATATTAGATAAGGATCATTGTTTAAAATCAATCAATGAATTTAATAACGTGTGAGTAGCAAGCGAGCACACAATAATAAAATATGATATTAACCTTATTACAGCAGATTCCCGAATTACCAGATTTGGGGAACGACGGAGTGGTGATGCTACTACGTTGGATTATTGGAATTTTAATTGCGTTCATTGTGTTTTCTTTTTACGTAGTAAGACTTGAATTTAAGGCTTATGAAAAAAAGAATGATACTGAAAAAGAACGATTGATTTCAGCGGTTGAAAAAGCACAAGATGAATTAGGAAAAGAGATAACAGATAACAATGCAAGTCTTATTGATACATCGGAAAAGTACCACGTATTTACAACTCTAGCAATCGAAAGACTTAACGCTATTTTGCAAACCATTATAAATAACGGAAAATGATACTTGATAGTATAGACCAGAAAAGAAGAAATAGGCAGGAGATTATAGATAAACTGGAAGAGGTTCATTCTAATGCTATGACTGTTTTAAAATCTTTCAATCTATTTGTCGACAAAATACCTACTGGAGCTGGTTCGGTTTTAATATGCGATAGTGATTTAGACAGGGTGCCTCCTAATTATCCATTCGATAGTGACGGGAACGGTATTATTATAAATACTAAAGTTGAATCGGAAATCCCAGGACATCACTTTTTAAGCGTAATGACACCTAACGGATTTATAGGAAACCATCACCATGAGGGAGATAAGTTATTGAAAGTTTTAAACGGCAGCTTTTACAATCAGCATACTAACAAGTGGTACGGCAAAGGGGAATATTTACTATTAAAGACTGGCGATACTCATAACATATTAAGCGGAAATAAAGAAACTGAACTACTAACTTTTATAATGCCAAAACAATGACAACAAAAGAAATTATTGAAAAGTATGGAGAGCCAGACCAAGAAGGAACAAACTTGGTTATGATAGATTTGCCTTACCCAATGCGATTAGCTTGGGATACAGACGTAAAGGTTACTAGGATGCGTTGTCATAAGCTAGTTGCGGATAACTTCTTAGGAGTATTTAATGATTTGCTTTGTGAGTATGGATATGAAAAAATAGTTGAACTTGGGATTGATTTATTTGCTGGCTGCTTTAATTACAGACAAATGCGAGGCGGTGATGATTATTCAACTCATAGTTGGGGAATAGCTATTGACTTAGACTCAGCAAGAAACAAGCTAAGGGAGACTGCTAGGACTGCAAGATTTGCACGTCCAGAATATAAACCAATGATTGATATTTTCTACGCAAACGGCTTCGAAAGTCTTGGGGTAGAAAAAGATTATGATTGGATGCATTTTCAAATTAAAGAGTAATGCCGGACCAAAAAACAATAGACGAGGGTTCAACTAGATGGAGCAATAAGGTTTTAGCTTTTATTTTTATAAGTTTATTATTTGGTTCTAATATTCTGAATAGCTATATAAACACCCAGTATCATCACGGACTACAAATTGTCGATAATGATAAGGCTCAGGGACGAAGATTAGAACACGCTGTTGAAAAGCAAGATTTTAAAAATGACATCAAAGATTTAGAGAGAGAATTAAAAGATTGCACGAATGGAAACTAAAAAAACTTTTTTCACAGACTCAAGCGGAAAGCTATCTTCTAAGAGAGTAATGGGAACCATTAGTGTTGTCATTGGTCTTGCTATGGGAGTTGCTAAATACTTTATAGAAGAGAAAGGGGATGTTACCGATGTTTTAATACTGGGGATAATTACTGCTGGATTTGCAGCAATGTCAATGGATGTTTTTAAATCGAAACAATAAATGCAAGTGAATACAGATAATTCTAAAAAGTATTTGATTATCGGAGTGGTTGTTTTAAGCTGTCTGTTTCTACTTTCTTTAGGAGGTGGTGGATTAGGGTGGAAAATGCACAAAGGCATCATAGAGCAATGGAAAAGCAGTAATGATAGCTTAATCGTCATAGAAGATACTTTGATTGCGAGACGCGAAAGAGATAGGCTTAAAAGCGATGATTCTATTCGAAAAATTAGAGAAAGTAAAATAGTTTATATTAATGCAGATTTAAAATGGAAACGAAAATATGAAGCCCTTCAAAAAGATTACGATGTTATTCTTTATAAGCTTTATACTCAACAGTACTTGGATTCACTCGCAAACGACTTTCTATTCAGAAAATAGAGACATCACTTATGAAAAGCTAGGTGAATTCGCAAAACTACTAGAGGCGTATAGCTTACAGAAGAAAGAAGTCATTACCTTAGAAATGCGTATTGATGCTTTAAAAATGATTGAGTCTTCTGATCAATTAATTATTCACCAATTAGAAGTTGTTACAATTCCCATCTTAGAAGGGAATATAAGAAGTTTGGCTAAAAAAGATTCTCTTAACAATGTCAATAATAAATTAGAAATAGGAAGCCTTGAAGGACAAGTTAAGAAACAGAAGTCACAAAAGATATGGTGGGGTCTTAGCGGTTTCGTTGGTGGATTAATTACAGCAGCTTTAATGATTATACTTATCTAAAAATAAATTAGTAATTTTGAATAGAATATAAAACACTTTAAAATGGTAAATTTTAACCTAGTCAAAACATTAGAAGGTGGTTACTCTTCAGATTTAACTAATGCGGCTGAGGCTAAAAACACTTACCAAAAAGCAACTAACGGTAGACTCTATTCTAAAGATGGAGTTTTCTCTTTCTCCGGAGGTGTTGGATCAAAACTTATTTATCAAAATACAGAGATAGTTAAATATCTAGGAGCTCATGTTTTCGAAGATGAAATAGTTGTTTTTGCAAAAGTTTTAAAAGGTGGACTAGTTGAGCCTGTTGTAATAGAGAAAGATATCTCAACAATAAATAGTGACTTATTCACTATAACCGTAGATTCTGTTGGAGCTACGGAAATAGATATAGTAGATGAGTTTTCTGTTAATTCAAATGAAATAACAAGTACTTATAATAAAATAATAAATCCACCAGCTGTTACAGAATTCGAAGACAATCTTGTTTGTGATGGAGGTACTAATGATGTAATAGATTTTTCAGAATACTATGGAGTAAATGCTAATGTTCAAAACCCAATTGCATGTTCTATTAATCTTGCTGAGGTTCCAATACATAATGAGTTTTATTGGGATGCTATTTATAGCATGAAATTAAATGACGATTATAACCTTGTTGGAGAATTAAGGTGGATAGGAGCTCAGAATTGGCCTGTAGCTGCAAAGATAACTACCGAGGGGGTTGAGGAAAACAAATTCAGAAAGCCGGTTTATTATACTGATGCTTTTAATGTACGAAGAGTTGTAAATCTTCATGATGTTAATTTGCCATCAAGAACACCAGATGAATTTAGCCAGGTACTAAACAATGTATTGCTTCAACCAGAAGTATTAAGTATAGAAGAAGGGGGGCAAATAAAATCAATGACTGTTGTTTATAGTTATCGTATTATTTCAGAAAACGGACAGTTAAGTGAATTCTCACCTACCTCAGAAGTACAAAGAATACTTGTCGAAGATAATCCTGTTGCATTTAGAGGGGGTGACTTTTCAGAAGCTACTGATAAAAAAGTTCGAATAAAAGTAAATCTTATAGATCCTGAAGATTCTGCGGAAGTAGAATGTGTTGCTATAGAGTTAGAGGCTTTTGGACCTCCTACGGCGATTCGCAATTTAGGACGTAAGCCGGTAAAGGAAGTTGTAGAATTTAATCATTTTGGTAATGAAGCTGAATTTGCTGATAACATTACTTTTAATGATATTATAAATTATAAAAACACTTGGAAGTATTGTAATGATTTTACTTCTAAGAAAAACAAATTAATCGCGGCTGGGTTACGTGACCAACCGATACCAACGTCTGTTTCAAATCTTGAATACTTATTCCCTCTTCATGGCTGGGATGATACTGGTGGTACTCATGACTGTATTCTTAATCCAGAGCCTTGGAAGTATAGATACATAGATCCTACAAACACAGAGCCTTTAGTTTATATCAAACAAAAAGTATATAGAAACATATCTTGCTTTGGGCCATTAGGTTTAACTTTCAAGAACATTCTAACTTCAGATGAGGTTACAATTATATTTTCTGAATTAGGACTTGCTAATTACACAAACATTACTGTTTTAGTAGCTGATTGGTTAATTGACCAACAAGCTAATAATCCACTTTTCACACCATATTTCCCAAACCTAACGGTTGAGAAGGTTAATGGACAATTGCTGCTAAAACCAACTAATGATTTAATTCAAACAGACATGAGTAATTATGTGTTTGAATCAAATAACGATCAGTATGTAGAAACATTTGATAATGACATTCAATTCTTGCCTGTAACGGTTGATTTACCTTCTTTGGTATATGGAGGTAAAAGTATTGGGTTCGACCAAGGAAATGGATTACGTGTAACTTACAGAGAGTTTACAGAGCCTTTAATTAAGAAAGCTACTGGCATTTATGACGGTACTGGAACATTAGTTGATTATATAGAGCCAACAGGGGTAAAGTTCTGCATGAAAGGTGAACTTTATAGAATAGGACTTCAGATATATAATTCTGATTCTACAAAATACTTTGTAATTCCTTTAGGAGATTTAATGATTCCGAATATGGGAGAATTAAAAAAAGAAATTACAGACTCAGGTAACATAATCATATCTTCTAGTAGGTATCTTAATCAAAGCGTAGTAGGTGATACTCTTTATGGGCATGGAATTAAAATGCATATAGAGGTTAGGTTGTCTTGTGAGTTACAAGAAGTAATACCGATGTATCAAATTGTTTATGTAGAAAGAACTGAAGATAATAGAACTATTTTGTGCCGTGGTATCTCAGCTCCATTATCTAGAGTTCAAACAAATGGTAAGCCAGAAAATGAAATGCCTACTGCTATTCAAAACAAATGGAACATTCCTTACAATGGAGGCCCTACATATGAAAAGCAAGGACTTATAAATTATGATACTTATGGTGAAGATTTTCAATACACAGATGATATAGAATATTTAAAAAGAACTATGGTTAATAGGTCTTTAATGTATTTTGATTCCCCAGATATAATCTACGGTAAGATATCTGACCAGTATGTAGAGAAGTGTAAACTTCAAGTATATGCTGTTTTAAACACTGATCACACACCCGGAGTTATTAGAGAAAGAGGTGGTGATGTTTCTGGAGGTAGTGGTTTTAATTTTGGTGATGAGGTTTATCCTAAGTTTTCTAGAAAAATACTTGAACAAGAAGTTGATGGAGAAAACTATCAAGGAGATTTACCAAGATTTGCACCAGAAGAAGATTACAATGAAACATGGGAAACTCATTTTGTTAATGTTTCAGTGTTTTCAAAATACGTACAAGTAATTAATGGGCCTATTGAACATGTTATTGATAGTGCTGAAAGTCTAGAAAGAGGTGTTAGCATCTCAGGCTTTGCTTTTGGAGTAACCAATGATGTTTCTAACAATGCTGTTATGATGCAATCGCAGCCTTGGTACTATGGTAGTTTTCAAAGAAAATGGGATTATATAGATGGTCGTGTAAAATCTGAAATATTTGGAGGTGCAATTACTTCCCCTGGTTATCCAACTGTTATTATAAAAACTGTTACAGATGTATTTAGTCCTGTTGTGGTTGGTCCAGACCTTCATACTGTAAATTCACAAATAAGACTAGGAGATGATAATCATGTTGTTTATGATAGCCTTCCATTAATAACTCTTTTTAGAAACAACAGAGAATCTATATTTGGTGGTCGGACAAAACAGGCTTATACTGCAAATACATACATACCACTTAGTAAAACAATACCTGTTTTAAAATCTTCTAATAATGCACAGTTTTTTGATGTAGGTGCTGATGTTTATGTTACTTTAAGTATTAGAACTAAAAATGATTGGGGTACTGATCCAGTTGAAGAAAGAGGTTATAATAATCATGGTAATGGTAGACAATCAGGAGATATATCGGTTTGGCAACGTAACGGTGCTTGGACTTATCTTTTTGTTTTAGAATCACAAGTAGAGCCTAAATTAACCTATGGATATGAATTTTATAGAGTTAATGCAAAACACAGTTTCAATACTACTAGAAACGAAATAATCAACAATGCATACTTTAATGAGAATAATATAAAAACATATATTCCGAAACCATTTGATTTAAAGAACGACCCAAACAGGGGTAACGTTATTGCCGTTTCCGACGTTAAGTTAGCTGGAGATCCTTATGATGCTTGGACAGTTTTTAAAGTAAACAACTTCTATGCTTTATTAGAAAAGAACAAGGGTGATGTTTCAAACATATTTAGATATGATGATAACGTATACGCAATACAAGGCAAGCAGACTTCACTTATTTATGTTGGTATGGATAGAGTTATTTCAGACCAAGACGGAGGCTCTATAAATGTACAGCAAGGTTCTGGAACTATTATAGACGGTCATAAGATTATAAGTAAATATGGTACTGCTATACGTCGAGCTGTTGCTAATGGAGATTTTGGGTTTACATTTTTTGATGAAACTAAAAATGAGTTTGTAAGAGGTAAAGATCCGTTGTTAGTTAAAAACTTACTTCATCTATTATACCTAGAGCAGTTAAAGGAAAATCCAGTCATAGATACTGAAGCTTACTACGACCATGAAAATAAAGAAACAGGTATTCGTCTAAGAACTAAAGATGGAACTAATTTTATGTTATCTTATAACGAAGTAAGTCAGAAGTTTAATGGTGACTTTGAGTATGACAATGATATGTACATAACCTTTAAAGAAAAAGTTTATGCACCAATCACAACAGGTACTTCGGGAGTTGATTTAGAAAGCGCAAGATTACATCAATTAAATGCTGGTGATATCCTTAATTTCTTTGAAGTACAAAAAGAACTTACATTAGGTTTTTACATTCACGCGAATACCGAAACAATATTTCTTTATAGACAATGGGGTATGGTTACCAATTTAGATTATCCTATTAAATCTGTATTCTTTAAATCTAATCTAGGATATGACAGAATGATATTAGGTACTCATGATGCTTATAGAATCAGAGAAGGAACACATACAGTGCCGGCAATTAATGATACCGATGATATAGAACAATCAGGTAGTGTTAGAGGTAAATGGGTGTATGTTGAAATAACAGCTGAGAGCTTAAATCAGAATAAAGTTGATATCTTAGCAGTATTAAATAGTTTAAGAGTAAGCCA
>TARA_R110000772_G_scaffold18912_3_pt1 | contig 11558 bp, 5 predicted proteins | sample TARA_R110000772 | Tara Oceans TARA_R110000772 (sample SAMEA4397948) | marine metagenome | biome: Polar Biome; feature: [SRF] surface water layer (ENVO:00010504); material: water (ENVO:00002006), including particulate matter (ENVO:01000060) such as... | depth 5 m | reverse complement strand
TCTGAACCATCACTTCTGTTATTTATATCTATTTTCTTTACTAACTTGCCATTTTTCATAATTTTAACATAATTAGCATCAATAATTGAAGCAGATTCTATTGTGTATGGAGAGTTTGCTGGTAATAGTTCATTGAAATTTGCAGCAAGATCATCATCATCTCCAAAAAAATCATCAGCAACTAAACCAGAGCTTCCACTACCTACTTCTGCTTTATAAACTTCTTTTGATTCAACGTATAAATCATCAGGTAGTTTCATCCTATTATACATCTGTTTTTTAGTGTAACCGTTACCATTTTGGTCGTAGAAATAACCATCACTTTCATCATATTCATATTCGTCATCTCCATAGGTAACAATATCTTCGTTTTTAGGATTATTTACTTTTTCAGCATCTTCTCTTACTAAGGTATCGCTACGCCACCCTTTAGGTCCTGTTCTTCCATAATCCTTGTTTCCACCTTTACTATTGCTTTTATTTTCTTGGTTTCTTTTTCTAACTCTATCAGGATTTTCGTCAGAGCTGTTATAAATGTCTTCACTTACGTTACCAACAAACTTACCCATAGCGTCTAAAACCTTCTGCTTGTTATTATTCTCTAACATCCAGCTAGCATCGTAAGTACCATCTTCATTTGCCTTATAACCATCGTATAAGCTTTTGTCTTTTAAATTACCAGAAGACCACTGTTGCATAAAACCAAGATTTGAATCATCTCCTGATAAATCCGTTTGAATTAATGATTGTATTTCGTCAGCGCCTTGTGCTCTATGTTTAAAAACAAATTGTTGTGAAACTCTACCTTTGTCAAATAAACCTCCATCATACTTTATTTTTTTAGCATCAGCAAAAACAGTAGAAGCAGTTGATTCACCTTCGTAGTTTCTTAACGTATGCTCTCCAAATTCTTCTAATGATCTAGTATCACCACCAGCACCCGTAAAAGATATTTTACCAGTTTCATAGTCAATAGCAAAAGAAGAGTCAGGGTTTCCGTAAGTACTTTCAAAAAAAGTATTATCTTTATCAAAGCTACCACCTACTTGTAAATTACCTTCATCTCTGTCAGTTAGATATTCTTTTCTTTTATCCATGTAGGTTTTTAGCTGACCATTAACAGTTTGAAACTGAAACTTAATAGCATCCATTTTGTCTTTTAATTCTGACGTTGGATTTTTAGCATATTCAATAGATAAATCGCTAAACTCATCTCTTTTGGTTCTTAAAAAATCAGTAACAGCACCTCTTTGACTTGGCTCTATTAGATTCATGTTTTCAATACCACCAAGATTTTCCATGTATTTATCAGCTGTTGCTTTGATATTGTTTTTTTCTGCTATTCCAATAGCAATTTGATTTTTAAAACCTGTAGCAAAAGATTCTGCTACGTTGTCAGCAGCTCGACCAGCCTCGCGCATTTGTTTTTGACCTTCTATTAATGTTGTATTTATTGCCATGTTATTTTTTTATTATTTCAACAATGAACTAACACCACCAGTTAAAGCAGCACCAGCTATTGAGCCTATGCCACCAAATAAAGCTGCATTAGAATCTTGTATTGCTTTGTCAGCCGATGCTCTGTCCGCTTGAGCCATTCCTAACAATGTGCTTGTTTTATCATATTGTAAGCTTCTAGATTTACTAGCACCAGCAAGTCTTTGCATTTGAGCAAATTGATCTCCACCAGCTTCTAACTGCTGTATGCTTGCAGCTCCTTGAGCTTTTGCTCTTTGATTTGCAGATTCTTGCGCACCTATACTAGCGGAAGCTGCTTGAGCACCCATTTGACTTTGATTTGCCAAGGCTTGAGCTAAACTACCAATACCACTACCACCAGCAGCTCCTTGTAAGTTTTGCATAATGTTAGCTTGGCTTTGTTGGTTTTGTTGTGATTGAAACTGAGCTTGTTTTTGGTTAACTGTTAAATCTTCAAAAGTGTTTTCCATGTTTAAATATGAATTTTTAAAACCAGCAGCTAAGTTGCTAGTGTCTAAATTTTCATATTCATTTCTTCTAGTTTGATATTCAGCTTTTGCTTTTCTTTGTTGTGCTCTTCTTTTTTTTCTACCTATCAAGCCTTGAGCAATACCAACAACGCCACCGATTAAACCACCCGCCATAGCGTCACCCATTCCACCTGATTTTGGAGAAAATTGGTCTGAAGCATTAGACATAATGCTAGAATCAAAAGGGTCTGAAAAATCACCGCTCATACTTGCGTTAGTAAAATCTATACCGTTTGCCATATTGTTTGTTTTTGAGTTAATATCAATAGTGTTTAGTAAGTTGGAAAAACCTTGTTTATTTGAAACCGTGACTGGTTTAAAAGGGTCTTGTTTAAATGGACTATTCATATTTTATTTTATATATTTTATAATTACACTTTTTATCAATTATTTACTACTTGCAACTATTTCAGAACTAACTGTGAATAATTCAATTTTATCTTTAGAATTATTAGTAAGAGTGGCTTCTGCATAGTAACCTACTAAACTACTTACGTTTGCTCTACTATCTTTTGAAAACATAATAAAATCACTATTTTGTATAGATGGCGTTTGATTGCTATATCTACTAACTTTAATTTGAGGTTGTAAAAGCTCAAAGCTTAACTCCTCTACTCTTCCAAGCTTGTTGATGCTAGACTTAGGGGCAACGTTATAACCACCCGCGGAGTTAGTTGGTACATACCAAACCGTATCACCTACTTGTAGCGAAGTGTTTAACTCTGTTGTTGCGGCAAATGTTAATGTTATTTCCATGTTATTCTATTGTTAAAATATTATCTAGGTTTAATGTTAATGTTAGATCGTTTACACCAAAATCTTCTATAATAACATCTCCAGTAATAAGACCAGATCTACTACTACCTGTAAACACCACTGTTTGACCACTTTCAAGAGCCTCGTTGTTTCCAGCTACTAAAGCTCTAACCGTTAAATTTAAAGAAGATATACCGGTAACTGTCATTGTGCTAGCTGAGTTTATACCTATACCACTAACAACACTTACATCGTCTTTTATACCGTTAGTGCTTGTCACAGGTATCACTGTTGCACCAGCAGATACAGCAGCGGTTGTTGTTGTTGTAACTGGATCAATAGTAAACTTAAAGTTAGAAACATTAAAAACAGTTTTATTAAAAAAATCACTGTGTTCAGGTCCTTTACCAGAAAAAGTTATAACCCTGTTTACCACAAAAGTTGAATTAGAGGCAAGAGTAACAGTACCACCAGTAGTTTCAACAACAGTTTGCACACCGTTAATTGTTTTTACTTCCACAGGTATGCTATACACATCTGCTAAATTAGAAGAGTTATTTGTGTCTAAAAAACCTTTGTTTATAGCTGTTATAGTTGAAACTCCACCACCGCCAGCTATACCAGTTCCGCTAACACCCATACCAACAGACAGTCCAGTTATATCTGTAAGTTCTAATGACTTTGAACTTGATCCAGCTGTTTTTGTTATTTTTGTTGTTGTAAATTCAAAGTCTAAAGCTGATGGCTGTTTAATGATAGCAAAGTTACTTCCAGAAAGAGTTATAGGCCAGTTGATAGAAAATGTTTTTTCATTTGAAGCGTTTGTAACTAAACTGCTAAAACCTTTTGACGTTACATTACTTGGAAAAGCATTAAAAACTTCATCACCAGCAAGATCAGCAGCAGATGCTAAAGAAAAAGTTAGAGTAGTGTCTTTATATTTGTATATTGTAGGTATAGAGTATACATCGTTAGTTGACAAAGTTTCTATAAACGTTGTTTGTGAGTTAGGATCAGCGTAAAAAGTTATGTTATACTCATCATCACTTGCTATAGTTGGAAACTGAACAACGCCTTTGTAAACTCCAGATTCATTTATTGTTTTATTAAGCAATAACGCTGGAGTAGCTGAAAAAGCAACAGCTGTTATTAAACCACCATCTTTATTAAGCTCTTCAGAAAAATTATAAAAATAATTATCTTTGTTAGTAACAGAAACACTAAATCTAGCTCCAGGATCTCCAGTAACTGTAAAAGACCTAGAAACAGCAACAGCGGTCATTGGGTTTGTGTTTATAGCTATTTTATTTATTAATTTCATATTTTATTTTAAATAAAGTTAAGATCTCCTTGATTTTCTGTATTATGATAAATATTAACAGGAATAACGTGTGAAGTATTATAACCAGACACAATAGGCATTGTAAAGTTTAAACTAATTGCTATTTTTATTTTTTCGGGATAAAACTCATAAGCTGGATAAGTGTTATAGTTTGAGCTATATATTTCTTGAGCTGTTATTGAACTTGTTATACTATTTGCGCCTTGATTGCTTGACTCTACAAAATTAGGAAAATCAACAAGTTGAGTTGGTTGAAAACCGGTTGGATCATCTACAACGTGCCAGTCTGAAAATATAGGACTTGAGTTTGATGGATAAATATAATTAGGTTCTTCCCAGTTTTGAAAAATAAAAGGTTGTCTTATTCTTAAGCTAGCAGCTGTTAAGTTGTTTTTTGAATCTCCCCAACCCCAAAACATTCTTTGTAACAGCAAAGGATCGGTACTAATGTTGTTTGAAGGACCGCCTGTAAAAGGATAATCATAAACATTGTTATAGTATATGTTAGTTCCAAGAAAGTTTACTATATTGTATGATGGGTATATAAAAAACTCTACAAGCTCAGTTACTAAGTCTCCAGGTGCGTATGTGTTTGCAAGTGTAATAGTTTTTGTTGAAGTACCAGCCAACTGCTCGCCTTCAAGTTGTATATTTCCGTAACCAATTCCTGAGCTAAAATTAACGGTTGTGTAAGTTCCAAAAAGTCCCATTGAGTATGTAGAACCATCTGTATAATCACCGTTTAATATACCTGAAGGAGAGTTTTCTATACTAACATCAATATCAACACCGTATGTGTTTCCACCAAAAATACAAGAACCATCATCAATTGTTGCGTTAAGATTTTGGTTGTTTGCTAGTGGGTTTGTACAGCCATAGATAGGTTCTATTTCATCAAAATCAATATCAATACTTTCATTACCAGTTAAACCTGTATAACCAGGAGCATACTCAAGATATACATAAGCTCTTATTTTTACTGGGTATCCACTATTTGAAGTAAAGTTAGCGTTAGATGGTACGCTAGGCAAAACCCAAGTTGACGAGTCGCCTGAGCTATAAGGAACTTGAGCACCGTTAACATACCTGTTTCCATTATCATCTTCGTAAGTTTCAGCTAAAACTATTTTACCCCATGTTATTTCTGCAGGATCTGTTTGAAAAGCCCCAGTAACATAAGCAGTGTTATCAAAAACAATAGGTCCTGCACAGGGTTGGTTATCTGTTGAAGTTGTAGTACCAGTTAATTGATAATAAGTTTTAAAAATATTTTGTTGAGAAAAAATACCGTGTGGTGGTGGCTCTGGATAACTTGTTAGTGTTGGGTTAATGTTTTCATCCCAGTAAAAATTTCCAACAACACCGTCAATTGTAAAGTTTGCAGCAAAAACAGGTGGTATAGGTGATTGTTGTGTAGGAATAATTTCAAGCATATAATAAGGTACGCCAGCATCTGTGTAGCTAACAGATGTTCCAACACCTCCAGTAGGATTTGCATCTACAACTATTTGTACTTCGTAATTATTTGCAGTATTGTGCGTATAGTTATTATGAGACATGTATTGTATTTTTAATCATCATCATTAGTATCTTGTATTGTTAAAGTAGGGTACACACAAGAACCATCATCACTTGCAGCCGCTGGATCAAAATTTAAAGCTAAAGGATCAGTACAACCTTGTGCACTTGGATTACCACCACCACCACCACCACTTGGCCCAGGTCCTATTGTATAAGTACAACTACCATTGTCTACGTTTGCCGAGGCATTATAATTGTCAGCTAAAGGATCTATACACCCAGGTATACCTAATATACAAGTTCCATTATCAACAGTTGCTAGCGGATCGTAGTTTAAAGCAGTAGAATCAGTACAACCATATATAGGCCCAGAAGGACCAAAAGTACAACTACCATCATCAACAGTTGCTTGAGAATTATAATTGTTAGCGTTAGAATCAGTACATCCAGAAATATTAAATAAACAGCTTCCATCATCAACTTGTGCTAATGGGTTATAGTTATCAGCGGTAGAGTCAGTACAGCCAGCAACTAAAGGATCGTAAATACAAGTCCCATTGTCAACTGTAGCACTAGCATCGTAATTACTAGCATCTATATCCATACAACCTTGAACTACATTTGTAACACTAACATTATACAAGCTGTTGTCAATAGATATAGACACTGCTCTTCCTATACCTTGAAATGAAAATTGATCAGTTTTAATATCTAATGTTTGAGAAACATCATTAGATTTTATGTAATTAAACCATTTATTTTCTTTTTTAATAAACTCATTTATATAACCATCTTGTAAAGCTTTTCCAGTTTCAACTTTTACGTCTGTTACTATTGAATCTAATTTCCAACCATTTTTATTTGATAAGTTATAGTATCCAGTTTCAATATTTGTTGTTTCTTGATTTACATTTGATTGCGAGCCTTCATAACCTATTGTTTTATAACTTTTAACTAAGCTAGGAGAATCGTTTAATAAAAAACTAACTGAAGAAGATTTAAAAGGGTAAGCGTTTCCACCATATCTTTTGTAAAAAGTATTTCTTTCAGCATTGTTGTTTTCTGAGTGGTGCATCCAAGCTAAACCTTTTTTGAAAGTGTAATAGTCGTTAGCCATGCTAATACCCACTTCTGGTACAAATGATTTAAAACTAGACCATCCGTTTACTTTCTCATCAAACGAAATAGTTGTTTGATTATTTTCAAGAGTTAAGTTGTAATTGTTTTTCTTGTCGTCGTAACTACCTATTAATCTGTTGTTGTTTTTTAGATTATCTTTAAAGTAATCAGACATACCATACTCAGATATAGCGGTTAAACCGTCCATTGAAAGTCTTAAAACAGCTCCTCTTTGCTTGTCTGTAAAGTAAGCTCTATAGTTGTCTTTTGAAAAGCTTTCTGGATTAGTTGAAATACCATAATCACCAGAAAATGGGTTTGCTTCTCCTAAAACTCTGTTTGTAGCTATAAGTTGAGGGTTTCCATCAGCATTAAACAAAGCATCTTTGTTAGATAATATTTTAATAACTTTATCTTCACAAAAAGCAATTAAATTTACTCTTCTTTGGTATAGTTTTTGTATACTACCGTATGATGGGTTTAAATCTTTTGTTATTTTTTCAGCTTGTATAAATTGATTTAAATCGTTTATACCGCTAGTAGAATTATAAATGCCAGAGTATATTAAACCACTTCCTCTTCTTTCCTGCTCATAAGTTTCGTCTAAAGTTGAAGATGCTTTTGCTCCTTTGTCTAAAGTTATACTATTAAAAGTATCTCTAACTCTATTAGATTCTACACCATTGACAAATGAGTAACAATTAAACCATGATATTGCAAAAGGATTATTATGAACTTCTTGCACCACTTCATATTTTGCACCATCTCCAAAGTTCCAAGAAGCAGCATTTATAGTAAGAGTAGTGTAACTAGTGTCTGGTCTTGTAAAAACCAAATAAGGTGGTCTTTGATAAACATTAGACTGTACGCCTTGATATTCAGCAGTATCTATTTCTGTAGATAAATATATATAACCATTATCATAACCAGTAACAGTAGTTGTTACATAAGGGTTCATAACACCTTGCTTACTAGGACAAGTAACCACAGATCCAATTGGAATAAATCTTTTAAAATTCCTATTGTTTATAGTTAAAGGTATACAATCGCTAGCTTCGTAGTATATATCTAGCTCTGCAGAGTCTTTTGGTTCTGTTTCCCAAATAGCAGGGTTTTCGCTTATAATTTGTTTTCTTGCAACAGAATATCTAGGTGTTATAAATTGTATAGGAAAATTAGAAGAAACACCAGTGTTAGTACCAACGCCAGTTGATGAGTCTCTTTCAAGTAAAGGAGCACCACCAATTTTAACTTCACTAATATCCTTGTTTAATTCTATTCTGTATGTTATTCTTCTATTGTTGGCTTGTTGAAACTCTTTCCATATATCGTTTGCTTCTTCTTGAGTTATGATGTTTTGAAACTGACTACTATAGCTTAAGTTAGAGTTTAATGTATTTGTTTCAGTATAAGTTGTGTTGCTAAGAAATTTACTTGCAGCTTCAAAAACTTTCCTAAAATTAGTGTGATTATATCTTTTTATTTTATCTACACTTAAAATTTTAAAAACTTCGTCAACGTCATTTCCTTGTATTTTAAAACTTTGGCCTGCTCGTATTTTATCTACAATTTCAGATAATTCATTTTCTCTACCTCCATAAGTTTCTTTGTAAACTTGAATAGATTTTTCCCAAGTTGGCTGCCAAATTTTATTACTGTGCATACCAAGTCCATCAGGCCAACCAGTGTAATTAAGCCTAACAGCGTCGTCTTGTACATCAAATTGACCGCTACCACGAACACTTGGGCCATCACCAATTTTCCCAAAAGATAATTCTACATAATGTTTGCCATTTTCTGTAAAAACACCCTTACCATAACCGTTTCTATTTTGGTAACTATAATTGTGCCTTGAAAAACCAGTAGTTGTCCAATGATTTGCGCCATTAGAATTAGAAAATCCATCTGAAATAGTTGCTTGCCCAAGTTCTTCATCAGGAGTATCGTAATGCACTCCTCTGTAAAAAAGTTGATCAATAAAAAATCCTGCAGTAGCACCAGAAGTTGTTGATCCTCCTTTTGGATTTGCAGTATCTCCACCAAATCTTAATAAATTTTTCCATTCATCTTTACTATTTGAAACAACAGGAGTAGTATAAGCAGCGTTTGCAGCTTGAGTTGTTCCAGGATCAGTAAAACCTTGAGCTTGTAAAGCTAATGTGTCAGAAAGATAATGAGTATATAACTTGTTTTGAACTTCGTAGTTTACCACACCATCATTTCCAAAAACGAACTTTTCTGAAATATCGTCTGAATTAATTTTTACAAAAAACACACCATCAAACTCTGGTCTATTTACAATAGTGTCTTTTAAAACCCTAACAGTTAAACTTCCTTTTATATCATCAAAATCTACATTAGTAGGATAACTTGGGTATATCCAAGAGTCTGCATCTTTAAAAGTTTCAGTTAGAGTAACGTTATACTCAAGAGAAGCTACATCACCACCAGTAACACTTGAAATTTCATATTGACTAGTATAAAAACCATCGTTAGACTGCCATTCAACCCGCATAGAATCTGACACTTCGGTAAGAGCGCCAGCATTAGAATCTGTCCATACTGACTTGTCAAAAGAAACATATCTACTATCAACAGTAGGTGTGTTTACTTCGTGAATATAACCAGTACCTCCCGGTGGAGACGTGACTACTTCACCTAATATACTTGTCTCTGTTTTTATATAGTCAGGAGCTTCGTTTTCTATAGCTAAAACTTTATATTTAGCTTTTTCTTTTACTAGCTCGTTTGAATCAAAACCTTTTTTCAATATTAAAAAAGTGTCTTCATCAATTTTATTTCTTTCAGCAGATGGAAAAGCTAGCCATATATTACCGTCTTCAGCTCTATAAACTCTACTCATAGCCATGTTATAGTACTCAGTAGAAGTTTCTTTTACATACACTTTAAAAGACTCAGCCCAGCTTGGAGCTTGAGTTAAAACTTGTCCAGCAATTTTTGTTTTAAAACCACCGTGTTTTTTAGGAATTTCAAAAACAGATTTGTTGTTGCTAAAAACAGGAGTTTCTCTACCATACTTGTCAAGATAAGTAAGACCTACTTGGTAATTTCTCATTGACTTTAAAGACTTATGACCAAAGTATGGTAAAACCGGTCCTTCTACTAAAAACGGTGCGCCAGTAAGATTACCAGTGAACTCTTGCTTGTATTCAACGTTACTTTCAAATCTAGTAACATAACTACTTTTCATTGCTGGTACAAAAATATTGTTATTATTGTCTAAAATATCGTAGTTTTGCAAATAGTTTCCATAAACAATTCTATTACCTGTAACTTCTTGAGCCAAAGCCAAACGCGGAACATTGTCATATTGTCTTAGTAGCTGATTGTTTGGTAAAACAGCGTATATAATATCTGATTTTATTTCATAAACATTACCATGCCAGCTATTAACAAGTGAGTTGTCAGCTGCTGTTATTCCAACAGTAATGTCTTTATAGTCATTGTATTTTATTTTATCTACAATGTATACTGAAGGCGAATTAGACTCTTTGTAAAGTATATCTACCTGAACAACATCCATAGGTGTTTCTGGTGTTATAAAGTTTCTTAACTTTAAAGACTGTAATCTATTTTCCATCCCAGTATTGTAAGCTTTAAAAGCGTTGTACTCAAATTTTTTAGCTTTAAATACAACATCAGTAAAAGGTGCAAAAGTAGAATACTCTCCATCTTGGTATTTATACCTATAGCTAAACCTAGGAAACTTTCTTTCAAACAAAACCTCATCTTCCACCAACTTTAAACACTCCCAGCTTTTTACGCCAGGTGCTACTCCAGAAGCAATTGCTACTATTCTGTATATAAAAACGTTTGAAAGATATGTTGAGCCAAGTGGACCTGGTTGGCCACTAACATCTTCTTCAAGTTCTATTCTAATTTGAGATTGTTCAGGTAAAGAAACGTCATCGCTTAATAAAGCAAGAGTAATAATATCACCAGCGTTATATTTTTGACTTAAAGTAAAATCAGTAAACTCAATAATGTGCCTATGACCAAGAGCTAAAGGTTCACCATTAGCGTCAGTAAAACTAGCAGATGCTCTTGAAGGGTTATACTCTTGATAAACTTCTTGTAATAATAATTTTTGTTTTGGGGATTTTTTTATAACAGTAACATTTTCCTCTGTTATATCTGGAGCTGCGTTGTAAGTTATATTTCTAGCCGGAACAATTAATCTTGTATGCCAAGCTCCGTTAGCATTTGTACCTTGCTCGCAAAGTCCTATATTGATTTTTTTAGGTTCACTACGATTATCTGTCCATAAAAGTAAATCATCTAAAACGTTTATAGCTGTTATTAAAAATAATGGATTAAAGTTTAAAACGTTTTTATTTATATCTATTAAAACAGGGCTTACACTGCCTGTATTTCTATCGTATTTTAAAATAGCATCTTTATTTGCATGTGCTGTAAACCAGTAAAAAGTATCGTTTTTTTCATCAGCAACAGCTCCAACACAAACAGATTGTTCTGGTATTAGAAAAGGATCAGTACCGTTAGTTAACAGTAAATTACCTAAAACGTTTTCAACAGCACCAATATCAGATCCCTCTGAAGTAGATATTTGTATATTCATCGCGTCTCTATACTGACCTTTTGGCACTAATCTTTCATCAAGATCTTTATTCATCTTTCCAGATGTAAACGTGTTTTTAATCTCCGGCATATACTAGTGTTTTATTTGCTTAGATTTACCTCTTAATATTTGAGTTAATTCTTCTAATTTTAAACTTGACAATCTTAATTTAGCTTTTCTTGTTGCTGCAAACTTATCTTTCTGAAACCTA
>TARA_R110000772_G_scaffold262888_1_pt1 | contig 11561 bp, 14 predicted proteins | sample TARA_R110000772 | Tara Oceans TARA_R110000772 (sample SAMEA4397948) | marine metagenome | biome: Polar Biome; feature: [SRF] surface water layer (ENVO:00010504); material: water (ENVO:00002006), including particulate matter (ENVO:01000060) such as... | depth 5 m | reverse complement strand
GCCCGCCTCGACAGCGGGCGGCGAGACGACTTGGACCCGCTCGCCACCCGGAAGAACCGCAGAGACGAGCGGACGGCTCCCATCGAGCTTTTGATTGGTCGAATTAGCAATCAGGCGGCCGAGATTCATAAGTCCCGTATCGGTCAGCTCCGGCACGTCATGCCAAGCCCATCCGGTTTTGCTCTCAACCGCCACTTCCCCCGGCTTGTTCACCACAAGCTCGGTTATCCCATCCCTCTCCAACAGAGGGGCAATAGGCTTGAGGTGAGCATGAAGAAGAGCCGGATTAAAGCGCTGAGACATTAGCGCCGCAACCGAAGCGAATAGACGCTGGAAAAATCCAGATCATGCGCGGCCAGAACGACGATGTTGGTCCCTTGCGGGGCGCGCAAAACAGGCGAGATGTTCCCCTGCCCGCGAAGCGCCTCGCTTGCGACATCATCGGGCACATTGGTAATTTCCCTTGCGCCTGAAACGGCATTCGATGCGGCATTGCCCGCGTCGCCAACGATCGACAGCAACAGCGCGCCGCCGAACCGCTTCCAGAAGAAGGTTTCAACATCGCCAGTGATGCCGGTGCGTCCCAGCGAGTCAGCAGCGGGCGAGGCCAGCTCCATTGCGACGCCTTGAGGCGTAACCGCCCGGTTCCAGGCGACGAAAACGCGGGCTTGACCCTGCCTAAGCCCGCCCTGATACTCACCAATAATCCGCGTGCCCTTCTCCATCAGGACAACTTGGCCGGTCGCAGATCGAATATCGTTCGAGACAACACACGTCACAAGCCCCGACAATGTGGAATCGAGCGCCGTCTGCAACACGCAGGGTATCTGCGCCCCAGCTTCCACTGTGAAATTGCGGTTCAACTGTTCGCTTGCTCCGATCCTGCGGATTGCACGACCCTGTAGGGATTTTTCGAGCCCGTTTAGCGTGCGTTCGGCTGCGACAGCGGGAGCACCGTCACCCCGAACGCTACTAGCAACTTGGCGCGCCGCCGAACCATTGTTCGACGTGACCAGAACCGGCGCGCGGCGCATGGAGTCTTCTAACGCCTGACGCTCCGCTACGCGCTTTTCATATTCGGCGCGGCGTCGCTCCGCCGCTGTCATGGCTTGCTCACTGGTTTCCGAATCGAGTGTAGGGACTTCGGTTTTGGTTGTTTCGGGTGGCCGAACGCCCAAAGCCGACGTGTCTAGTTCGGCGGGGTCATCCGCACTTGCTGCGGCCTCGATGTTGAGCGGTTCGAGTGCCGTTTCCTCGACAACTTCATCATCGCTGCCGAGCGCAGCCATAATCAGAAGGAAAGCCAGCGCTAATGCGCCAACGACCATTAACCCGATTTTCCAATCGAATTTGCTCCCTCGCTTACCGGTAATGGTTTCTTCGCGATCGACTTCCGCCGTCCGTGTTTTTGAATAGGTCGGGACTTCATCCACGACCGTTGAATCGAGCATTGTTTTTTCCATCACCGGCCTCCATCACCGACTTCGCGGATCACATCGGGCGAAACCGTGCCTGTTCCCAGATCATTCCCGTAATCCGCTGGCGCCATGTTCCAGATGCACGCGAGTGCATCGCCAGACCGCAAGCGGATCTGACGCACCAGTTTATTGATAATCACGAACTCCCCGCTCACCGTGTAGGGAACCACGGCTTCCGAGCCATCGGGCAGAACCTCGAAAATGGCCGGCACCGACTGATTGCGAGGAAAGCGCAGGACGGTTGCCGTCCCATTGTCGCTAACCTCCGAGGGCGCAACCGCGCTTGAGCCGGCTATGCGATAGTCCAAATTGCGCGGGCCGACGACAAGCGCCGCATCGAGCGCCAATTCGACGGCCTCCGCCTCGACGGCCAACGCCAGTTGATCTTGCGAACGTGCCCGGGCCAGCGCGGCGCGGCGCGCTTCGGCTTCGGGGTAGCGGAACCGCAATCCGAAATGGACGCCGCTATTTTCGCTCTGGCCATTCGGAATGATTGACATATCGAAGTGATAAATGCGGGTTTCGTCCCCCAACTTGGTGGTGACGATCATGTTCGTAGGCCCCGCGGCTTCGCGCGGCTTAATGAAAATAAAATTCTCGCTAGGCGCGACCTCCCAGCTTATCGCATCACCCACGGCAATATTGGACACTTCCTCGCCATTCTCGAAAACGATTTCCATTGCGTTGCGGAACGATCCGCGCAGCTTGAACACCTGGTTGGAATCGTAGTTCACCACCCGCAACCGCGCGTCTTGAAGGCCGGGCGCGGGAAGTTCCTCGGCCATGGCGGGCACACTGATAACCCCGACGAGAAGCGCAGCAATAAGGGACCGTTTTACCATCACAACGCCTCCTGCGCATCAATGTCGCGGTCCAACACGCTATCGGCCCGGTAATCCGTGACGACGAAGCCAAGCGGATTGTAGAAGCGAGCCGCATCGCTTGTAGGGCTGTCAGAAAAGCCGAATGTGACCGTCGCGAGGTAGTCGCTACGCCGTTCATCGACGCCGCCTCCACGCACAATTTCCGAAAACCGTACCTGCCCGACTTCATCGGACAGGAACGTGATCGAGCGGATGGCGACATTGACCCGTTCGCCATTGCGATAAAGAACGGCAGGCGAGCGCGGGAAACTTGGGTCGCGTGATGACCGGAAAGTTTGTGCAACCGGCACTGCCGATTGCGTCATTACCGAGCGATATAGTTCATCGTTACCACCCGGAATCCATGCCTCACGAGAGCGCACGTAATTCGCGAGAAAGTATTTGCGGACCGCTTCATCGGCCGTGATGACTTTCGTATCGCGGGCGACCGAAACAACATCGACCGCGCCAAGGCGTTCATCGACGCGGATCACATAAGGCTCAACGCTTTCGAGCGGGGAGCCGATGTAGAGCGCAATCGCCCCGATTGCGACGACGCTTGCCACACCACCGAAGATGTAGGCGCGTCGCTTTTCATTCCGCGCATTGCGCGCCTCCTGACTATCCCAGCTTTCGACACGCTCGAAATACTCTTGGAGATTTTCATCTGTCACACCAGTGGCCATTATTCGCCTCCCTCTTCTTGTGTGGCTGGGGCGGGCGGAGGCGGCGACACCAAGACAGAACCATTAGGGTTAGCGGGCCTGGCACTGCCTATGTCGCAACCTCGCATTGTCGCGCGTCCGCTACCCGACGCGCAGCCAGCGAGGACCGCCAACAACCCAACCAAAACCGCATATTTCATGATCGTCCTACCTTCCCACTTGGGCGCGGAACGCCCTCATTCTTGTCGCCCTGTTGGCGACTGCTACGCCGCGCCTCGACGCGACCGATCCCCACCGGGCGGCATCACCACCAAGCGATGCAGCACCGCGACCAGCAGCACCAAATCTCGAACTCATTTTGGAGGCGGCGCTTGCAGCGCCGCGCGTTGCTGCGCGGACCGTGAACGTGCTGGGGATGAGCGCGCCGGCTACGCCAGCTCCGCTACCGCCGCCGCCGCCTGCCATGCCTTGGGCAATGCCCTGCGCTTGCAGAATAAAAAACAGACCGACGAAATAAATTCCGGCCAAGGCCAGCATCGAAATAATCAGCGCATCGACCTTTGCTCCGTTATAGCCGGTTATGCTACTTAGAATACTTGTGGTCATGGTATTACCAACATCAAAGATGAAGCCGATCGTAATCCCGAGGATCACCGTGGCGAGCGCATAAGAGAGCGCCGCTTGCAGCCATGTGAAGAACATCGAGCGCGTCGAATCGAACAATAGAAGTCCGATGAACAGCGGTCCGAACGCAGCCGTAACGGCCAGCGCGAATTTTAAGAAGACGGCGATCGTCACCATGATCGCTGCTAAAAAGAATGCCATTGCAATCGGAATGATCGCGACGACCATCAAAATGCCCCAGGTCACATAGGCCGCGAACATCGCCGTGCTTTCATCGAGGAAACCTAAAACTCCGCCCTCTTCCGCACCTTCCGCTATGATTTCCTCTTTTATTTCATCTACTGCCTCGGTCAGCCCAACTGCTACTTGCTGCGTAAATTGGTCGGCTTGCGCGCCGACATTTCCCATTGCTCCACCACCGAGCTGGTCAGGCCATGCGTTGACACTCGAAGCGGTCACACCGCCGATCCCGCTTGTCACCGCCAAGAGAACGAGCGATGCCTTTATCCCTTGCGTGATGACATGGCCGAAGCCCTCGCCTGCTATGCCGCGCAACACCGCATAACAGGCCACGAGCATATAAACGCCGATGCCAGCCACGACCGCACCTTGTGCGAGACTGGCAGCATTGCTCGCCGCATCGGCTACCGCCGTCCCGCTGATCGCATCGAGCGAATTATATATGGAGGAGAAAATACCCATCAGGGGACACCTTCACCCCGATCTGAATCGGCACTTTCGGGGCTCGGCCCAAAAAGGTCTTCCGAAGCCCTCCTCCGATTTTCGTCGTTTTCTCGGGCACGCCTTTTTTCGCGTTCGATGAAACTCCCACCGGCGCGTTCCTCGTTCGCATTCTGTTCAGCATCATTTCCCGTAGGCTCCGGGCTGCCACAGGCCGCTAAGAGCAACGATGATGAAATTGCCGAAAGTAGGAGCTTGTTCATTGGTCACTCCCAAAAAGGTCTGTCGAAGCCTGGTTCCGATTTTCGTCGTTTTCGCGCGACCTCCGCGCTTCCGACGCGCGCCACGCCGCCGCCGCCTGAGCTTTGCGCTGCGCTTCGAGAGCCATCATCCGATTGGTTTCATTGATGGCAGCGGTACTTTCGATAGCCGCGCGCGCATTCACCGCACCCACTTCCTTGGCGGTAGAAGCCGTGCTTAGTCGTTCGCCCAACTCCTGGATGCCTTCGGCCCGCCTGATAGAGCGGTCCATGCTGTCATCAGCCACGGCCACGTCGCGCGCCGCTGCATAACCGGCTTCCTCAAACGCCTCACTCGATGGGCCTTCGATCCTGAAATCGTAGGCACTAAAGACTTCCTCGACGCGCGCGCCGAGAACGCCTCGGATGGCACGCGGATCACCGACATAATCAGCTGCACCCTGCATCCCGTCAGGCAGACCGCCGCGCATCGCTTCATTGCCGAGATCGGACGCAACGGAATCTATATCGGTCAATCCGTTCGCAGCATCATAAAGCCGCTTGGTCTCCTGAACCTGCTTTTTTGCTTCCTCCAACGTCGCCAGCGTGTTGCGCGCCGTGTTGAGTGCCTGGGCAAGATTGCTGCTGTCGATCACCGCAAATTGCGCATAGGCGGGCGCACTTGTCGCCATCGCCGCCGCGCAGATCACAGGAACAGTCAGTTTCCGAAAATTGGTCACAACTACCTCCATTTAGCGCAGATCGGCCCGCTGTTCATGGAACAGCGGAAGCCACAGAGCAGGATCATCGCCTACCTGCGCACGCAGGCGATCGAGCAACTCGACAGTCGATGCGCGGCCAGAAAGAACCGCAAGCTCATCATCGAGGCCGCCAAGGTCTAATTCGGCCACGACCGAATTATGAGACTGTTTGATAAGGAAGCGACGGCTCTCGGCAGACAATTCATGTTTGATAAGGTCGAACTCGGTTTCAGTCAGCGCGAGACCATCGACATAATCCTCACGGCGCGCAGCCGGGTTCGGCAGCAAGATTTTCGTGCTGCATTGCTCAATAATCGTGCTGGAAATATCGCTGTTGAGAGCATCGACCGGGCTTTGCGTCCCGAAGAGCATCATCGCATTGCGCTTACGGTAGGTCTTGAGGCCATCGCGCGCAAAATTGGCAAAGGTGCGATCGCCAAGCGCCTTCCAGAACTCGTCAATATCGACAATCGTGGGCCTCCCATCAATCACGCTGTCGATGCGGTGGAATAGATACGACATGAGCGGAGGGCGGATCGCTTCATTGTCGAGAAAATCAGTCATATCGAAACCGGCTAGGTTTGTATCGAGCGCCAGCTCGTCTTCTGGATTGTCGAAGACCCAACCTAATTCGCCGCCAAGCGCCCACTGGTCGAGCCTTGGCCCGATACCTTCGAGATCCACAGCCGGTAGCATCGAGCGCAGCGCTGAAATGGTCCGCTGGTCTTGGGGAATCTCCGAAAGCGCGCCGAGCGCTGAATTGAGCAATTCGTTGTCCTCACTGCTCAAAATTTCACCCGGGTTCGAAACCAATTCGCGCACCCAACGCGCGAGGAACGCCCGGTTGTTAGCCGTCAGCTCCAAAGCCTTGAGGGGCGCAAAGCCCGTAGGCTTGCCGTTTTCCAACGAAAGATAGGTGCCGCCAGCGGCACGAATATAAATCTCCGCGCCGCGATCTTTGTCGATGAAAAACTGCCGGACGCCGAGCTTGCGTGACTGTGCCAGCAGGAAGTTTTGCAGCACGGTCTTACCCGATCCGGTCGGCCCGATAATCAAAGTGTGGCCAATATCACCGACATGGAAATTGAAATAATAGGGCGAGCGCGAAGACGTTTTGAGGATACAAATTGCCGGTCCCCAATGGTTCTTTTCAGCCTGCCCAACCGGATAGGTATGGAACGGCGCCAACGCCGCGAAATTGCGCGACGTGATGAGCGCAGGACGTGGGCGAAGATTGTAATTGGCCGGGAGCTGCGACCAGTAGGCCGCTTCAAGCGCCAAATCTTCGCGTGCGGCTACCATCCCGCCTTCGCTCAAGGTCGCGCGAGCAACGCTTAGATTTTCGTTCAACCGTTTTACGTCATTGCCGAAAACCATGAGCTGCAACGAATGCTCGCCAAGGACGAACTCATTTGATTGCAAGCTATCTTGCGCAGCCGCGAGCTCATCAGTCTGGCTAATCGCTACATCGTCTGTGGAAACGAGCTGCGCCATTTTTTTGCGCGCCTGTTCAGCTGCCGCAGGCTTAGCGAGAAAGCCGAATGACTGCGAAAGGATGCACTCGAAATCACCGCCCAACAGGCCGTTCAACATACCGGGGAAAGTCACTGCTGCATGTTCGCGAACGCCCAAGATTCCTGCATATCGCGAGCCGCCCGCTTCGCGCAGCTCGATAACTTCGCTGCCGAAAATGATGCGGTCGGAGAACAGCGCGCCGGACAGATGCCCACGCACGAGCGGAAGGGCACGATTGCGACCCGTCAGAACCTTGTTCAAAAACTCCAAGACTTCGGAGAATTGCAGCCCGCCGCGCTCATAAAGTGACAGTAGGCGCGGCTCACCCGCGTCCAGGAGCTTGCTAAGATCGCGCAGCGTCCCGTTGAAATCGTCGATCCGGTCGGAAAGATCGCCATCATCTTCACGCTGTTTCGTGAACAGCGCGCTAAGCCGATCGCCCGCCTTGCCCGCGTGCCCCACCGAGCGGCGCTGGACCACAGCGAAATATAGCTCATTGCTATACATGCGCTTGCCCGCCAGCGAATCTCGGTAAGAGTCATTAAGATCGCGCTCGAACCCTTGCGGAAATTCGCCGCCCGGATATTCATTTCGGGCGCGGCGGATCATGTAGGAATGGACAGCCAAGCGTTCATGGCCTACCGAGCGCAGCGCAATATTGAGCTTGTTATGCCAGTCATTGACCTCCCAAATATCCATCGTCTGGAAGGAGCGGCCTTCAACCCGCATGACGGCCAACAGCTCGCCTCTATCGCAGAGAATGACATTCTCCGAGACATGGCCTTTAAAGGGGAGCAGCTTGCGCGGATTGGCGTCGCGCTGGGCTTCCTTAACTTTCGGGAACATTGGCAAAGCCTTTCCGCTTCAACATTGGTGAGGCCAGAGGCCCATAGCTTGCGCCTTTCCAGAGGCGGCCGTTCGCTGGCAGGCCCTTCGTCCGCATCCAGAGCGACAGCACCCGGAATTGATTATAATCGTGGCGCGCCACGAGGCGGGCAGCGAAGAACAAGCCCCCACTAAGGCCAAGGCCGTAGAGCGGGTTGCCGGTAGCCAAGAGGCCGAAAATCCCGATCAGGATTATGTAAACCGCGCCTTCGAGCGGGACGCCCCAAAACATTGCAGGCCGCGTGAGCGCCAAAAAAAGCGTATCATCGACCAGCGGTTCATCATCCGGCTTCATTTCAGACCCCTTCTATTCAACGTCATCGCTCAAAATCCTGCCAGCTCAGCTATCGCCGCGGCAGAGAACACCAGAATGAGGCCCGCGAGGATTGGCACGAAAACCTGAAACGAACCGCGCCCGGTCATGTACGAATAGCCCGCAAGCACGAGCACCAGCGGGAATGCAGCGGCCGCTACGCCGATCAGACCGGAGCGGAAGACCGAAGCGACCGCCGTTGCATCCCCCCCGGTTATGGAGCTTACAATCGTGCCATAGGCTCCAAGGCAGGCGATTGCGCAAAGGCCGGTGACGGCCATTTGACTGGCACCACGCCCCGCCCAAAACATTAATCCGACAACGACGATCGCCAGCGTCACGAAGATGCTCATTCCTGCGAGCAGGAAGTCTTGTATTCCGTTCGCAACCGCTGCCGCGTCATTGGCAAAGGCGGGTGCAGGGAGCGCAGCCATCAATGCCACGCCCCCCAACCCAAGCAGTGGAGCAAACCGCTTAGGCAATGATCTGGTCCACGATCCACGCACTCGAAAACACGAGGACAATACCGATCAGCACGCTCCAGATCAGTTGCGAGCCACGCCCGAACGAAATCATGAAGCCGCAGAAGATTAGCGCGATGATGGCGATTGCGCGAGCAATGCCGCCCGTCAGAAGGTCAACTATCCCATTCAGCAAATTTTCAACATTAGACAGGCCGCCCCCGCCCATAGGTGCGGCCAGTGTCGGCGACGTTGCAACTGCCGTGATCAGCACGGCGGTGAGGGCGCGCGTAACAAACTTATTCATAAACGATTTCCTTCCCTACTTGATTGGCTTGTGCATATTTTTGCTCCCATGCAGTCCGCCCGAATACATCCCATGCAGGTGGGCGTACGGGCACTTGATTGACCAATGAAGCGGTCGCCAGCGCGATAGTCTCCCCAGCGTCCAATGGAGGATCACCCCCCTGGATCAGAACAGGCGGCCTGGGCGGCGAAAGAGCCAAGACCCCCTGTCCGCCATTGCGCATGACCTTCTCAACATATCCGTTGCGCAGCCCGCGCGTGAAACTGCCTGTGTTGTAAGCCGAAAGGGCCGCATGTAGGGGGCGCTCTTCGCCGCTCCTAACGGCACGGTGATAATTATCTGTCAGGATGAAGGCTCCTGCCCTCAAGTTGGCGCATGGATCGAATACCTGTTTCACGGTGAGTTTGAGCCAAGAAAGGTTCGCGCTGTTAATCTGCGCTAGCCCCATATCTATGTTCCGACCTCGCAAGATCAGATCACGTGCTATCCGGATAGCCTCGGCCTTAGACCGCGGCGGACTAACGCTTCCGCCGCCATTCACACCTATCGCCCAAGGATTGCCTTCGCTCTCTGTCTTAACAATAGCAGTCATTGTGTCGGGCGAAACCTGAGGCGCGCATTGTGCCATAAGTGCGGCCAACGAAACAGATGTAATAATCACGGAATAGTCCTTCGTGAAATATGTAATAAATCACATTACATATTCCAGAGTCGCTGAGCAACAGTCAATCGTGCACATTGGTTCGACCCAGATGTTCGCAACACCTGAAAAGCTGTGAAGAGCACGTCTCAGCGCGCCTAATACTGTTGGGTAGGTTCGCGCTCGATTGGAGTCGGCGCACGCAAGAATATAGTGGTTATCTGACGTTTTAACCGTCAAGGCCCATGCTTGATTCTTGCACGGCACGATTTCTAATCGTGCCCGCCCTTGCTCCTGCGTTAGCCGTGAGTGCAACGCATTAGCTTTCAGTAATTGGAGCGACACGCCCTATCCTCCCCCGGTAATAGTGTGAAATTCTATTGAAATCACATAGAGATTTGACCGTAAACCTTCTGCGGTCAGAGGCAAGGTCGTCTTGCCGTGCTAAATAATCGTTTGAGCTTGTTTTCCTTCGACTGGAACGATTTGTATAGGGCCACTATAATCGAGGGTTTTCATCACTGTTGAGAGGCAGGTTCCCAGCCTTTTGAAAAGGCGAACGCGCATTCGGTCATAAAGCGCGAGGCTCACTTCTTGGCCATCGGTCCAATCACCAATGATATTTATGAACCAGGAGCCATTGGGGTGCTGGACAATTCGCGCGAAGATAATCTTGCCCCCGGCATGAAGCGCTTTTTCAACATCTCGGCCCAATAGCCCTGATCGGTAATGCTTGGTCATGTGCCAGATATAACGCCGCACCCTATTTGATCAACAATGATCCATCATTCCATGTTAATACGCAGCACAACAGGCAAGCCCATTGATGTGCGGGCTGGTGCAGGCTGGTACAGGCTGGCAAATAGCATTATATAATGCTATGGGCTTGTGCATTGAGGGGAAGTGCATTATGGGATGTAAAAGCCAACACTGTTATGGTGTACAATGGAGGGCCAAATGACAGTTATCGTGATGATGAACCCGAAAGGTGGAACGGGGAAAACGACGAGCGCGCTTTTGCTCGCTCAAGCACTCTCAAAGGATAATGAGGTCGCAATCGTGGACTGCGACCGCAACGAGAATATTCTGCGCTGGCAAGAAAGCCGCCGCGCGCTCGATCGCGCCGTTCCGTTCTCCGTTCTGCCGGCCCCCGCTGAAGATGCAGAAGGGGTCATGGACATTATCATCGATGCAGAAAAGAGTCACGATTATGTGATCGTTGACCTTGAAGGCGTTAAAACCCAAACAGCGACTTTCGCGCTCGGACGCGCGCATTTAGTTCTCATTCCCATCAAACCATCGTCCATGGAAATTGCGCTGGCAGGCGTCGCAGTCCAGCATATTCAGGGAACGTCGCGCGTATTTCAGCGCGAATTGCCGTTCGCAATCCTCCTGAACCGCACCAATGCAGCCTTTGCCACGCACCGCGAGCGCGAGCTACGCATCGACCTAGACGAAGCCGAAGTGCCGACGCTGAGCGTCTCGATCATGCAGCGCGAAGCCTATGCGAATATGTTCGAGGACGGGGAAGTGATCGAGGAAATGAAATTGAGCGATTCAGCGCGAGCCAAAGCCATCGAAAACCGGGACGCTTATGCAGATGCCGTAGCCGCAATGATCCAGCAAATTAAAGGGAGCTAAGTCATGGGAAAAAATGTGTTTATGGATGATAGGCCAGATCGAGCTACGATCCGCAAAGCCGCTCGAGAAGGGGTCGAAGATCGCGGCTTCGGAGCTCCGCATGAAGTGCCTGAAAATGTCGCACGGGCGCGTATGACGATTGACGGGCCGAAGGAAATTATCGAGGAATATAAGCGGCTTTGTAAGCGCAAACGCTATGCCCAATGGGAAGGCTTGCTAGCGTTCATCGAAAAAGAGACGGGCAGGGTGTTGGACATAAGTGAAGATCGGCCATAGACGTCCCGTGAGCGTGTTTTCAAATTCTAAGGTTTGTGTTTTGGGCAACAATGGCGTCCCACCGGCCTATGCAGGCGGCTGTCAGGCTTCTATCGGCTTTACCGACTGAACCTGCTTGCAGCGGTTCCGAGGAGATGGCCTCGTTAACCGCGTGGTCCGCCTCACTAGGCTCAGGACTCATTGATTGAGCCAGAAGATGACGGTTGCGGCGA
>TARA_R110000772_G_scaffold94499_4_pt1 | contig 11574 bp, 22 predicted proteins | sample TARA_R110000772 | Tara Oceans TARA_R110000772 (sample SAMEA4397948) | marine metagenome | biome: Polar Biome; feature: [SRF] surface water layer (ENVO:00010504); material: water (ENVO:00002006), including particulate matter (ENVO:01000060) such as... | depth 5 m | reverse complement strand
GCAGAATTAAATAAATAATTTTAACAGGGGGTGTAATGCCCCCATATATATGGAGAATGAAATGATAGATGCGATATTAATTGACCCCTTTGATCAAAGTGTCAGCAAGGTTAATGTTAAGAATGAGTTGCAGTCACTGTATGAGGTTATGCAGTGCAGTCTGATTGAGGTGGTTTATCTTCCTAGCAATCAACTGTTTATTATTGACGAGGAAGGTAAGCTCAAAAAAAATAGGTGGTTTACCATAGGTGCTAATTCTTATGCAGGTAGATGCCTGTTAGTAGATGATAGTCCTGAAGGTGAATTTGTCTCTAGTACGGCTGACATAGATAGTATAGCAAACATGCTGTATTTTGAAGAAGAAGGATTTCACGAAGAGCCAAAAATGTTCTTCACACCATTAAATTAATAAAGGAGAAAAGAATGATTATAATAAATAAAGAACAGATGCAAGAGTTAGATCAAACCATAGACGAACGGTTGTTGTGGGAATTTATATCTGCCCAAAATGAAATCAAAGTAGCTATGTTAAGTAATGATTTTGTTCATGTAGATAATATTGACCAAGTCTTTGAAGAATATGTAAGCCTTAAAAGGTGGGAATGGGATAATTCTTCTGAGGAAAGTAAATGTCAATAGAATGCTTAAACCAAGCAATTAAGACTGAGGGTCTTACGCCAACAAAAAAACTAATATTAATTATCTTGGCTAACTATGCAGATGAGAAGGGTACTTGTTACCCTTCCTACAGTCATATAGCTAAGATTGTTGGTCTGAGCGACACCAAAAATATTAAAAGAATTATCAGCGAATTAGAACAAAGAGGTCTGCTGAGAATACAGAACAGGAAAAAAGAAAATGGTGGTTTTACCTCTAATTTATATCACATGACTATGGGTAGGGGTGTAGAGACCCATAGGTCTACTATAGAAGATACTAAGGGTGCTGAAACCCCTAGGGAGAGGGTGCTTACACCCCCTAATACTAAAGATGATACAAAAACTAATACATACAGTGAATCTTTTGAACAGTTTTGGAAAGAATATCCGAGAAAATTAGGTAAACATCAGGCTAGTGTTAGCTTCGGTAAATATGATGATAAACATTACAAAAAAATAATATATGCAGCAAAAGTATTCGCACAGGAAAATCTAACTACTGAGGAAAGATTTATACCCCACGCAACAACTTGGCTTAACCAACAAAGATACCTAGACTACTTAGACAAAACTTTAAAAAACAAAAATCTCAATAACTTAGCAGGATAATTAAATGACTATAGATAAAACTTTGAATGAAAATAATATAAATCTAAAACATCAACAAGAAGGAAACCAAAAGGTGAAATGTCCACAGTGTCAACCACCACATAACTCAAGAGATAATCCTTTATCAGTAACAATAACAAATGACAGTGTTGTATGGAAATGCCATCATTGCGAATGGACTGGTGGCAAGGGTACAGGTTCTATATATACACCATATAAAAAACCAACCTACATACAACCTGAACCACCTAAAACTACAGAAAGCTCATCTAATTCTTTTTATGAGTACATGAAAGAGAGGGGCATTAGTAAATCCACATGTGATAATCTCAATGTCGTTCAAGAAAATGAATGGTGTGCTTTCCAGTATTTTGACGAAAATGGTCAGCTTACTAATATCAAATATAGAACAAGAGATAAAAAATTCAGACAGTCTGCTAACGCCAAATCAATTCTCTATAACTATGACAAGGTATGTAATGCAAAGACTGTGATATTCGCTGAAGGTGAGTTTGATGTTTTAGCCATTGCCGAAGTTGGCTACAGTAATGCAACGACACTACCCAATGGAGCACCCAAAGAAGCCAAATACGATGCAAAAGATGCAAGATTTAAAGCACTAGAAAATTGCAAGTTAGTCGCTACAAAAATAATACTATTCACTGACAAAGATGAGAGTGGAAAAGCACTGCACAAGGAACTACTTCACCGATTTGGCAAAGATGTTTGTTGGTTTGTAACGATTCCTGATAATTGTAAAGATGCTAATGATGTTTTAATTAAACATGGGGCGATGAAACTTCGTGAAGTCATTGAAAATGCTACACCTTATCCAATTGAAGGCTTGTATACAGCAGAGGACTATGCGTCTCAAATAAATGACTTATATGAAGGTAACTACGAGAAACCTACTGAAATAGGTTTAGAAGGATTAGACGAAATATATAAAATTATGACTGGTACTTTTCATGTTATTACAGGAATTCCCAATCACGGTAAATCTGTTTTTACAGATCAAATTTTAATAAATCTAGCAAGAAATCATGGTTGGTCGTTTGCAATGTTCTCCCCTGAACATTCAACTTCAATGCATATAAGAAGAATGGTGCAAATGTATTTAAAAAAACCTTTTGACGAAGGTTTTGCAAACCGTATGACAAAAGCTGAATTAAATGAAGGTCTAGAATTTATTCATAAACATTTTTATTTTATAGAAACCAAAGACGCCATACCATCCATTGATTTGATCTTATCAATAGCTAAATCAGCAATCTATAAACATGGGATAAATGGAATTGTTATTGACCCATTTAATGAAGTCTCAGCAGTCAGGCAGGGAAACCAAAGAGAAGATGAGCATATAAGAGATTTTATTTCTTTGTGTAAAAGATTTACACGAGTATATGAAGTTGTTTGTTGGGTGATTGCACATCCTACAAAGCTACCTAAGACAAATGACGGAAGTTATTTGCCACCGACAGCATACGATATCAGTGGGGCAGCACATTGGCACAATCAAGCTGATGCAGTTTTAACAGTCCATAGAGATTTTGAGGAAAACTCTACTAATGTGATCACTAGGAAAATAAGAGAACAAGACTTATACGGAAAGATTGGTGAAGCGAAATTTAAGTACGATACCGATAAAAGATGTTTTGTTAAATTTGTTCATGAGGTTGTAGATGATGATTGGTATGAAACTAAGTTCAACTAATAAAGTCTATGATCTCTTTTGCTAATTCTTCTGACTGTTGATGGTCTTTGAGTGAAAAGTATTCTATATAATTTTGTAATTCAGGTTCATCGCATATATTTCTGATCTTGGTTTCACGAGACTTCAAAAATCTGTCGTTTTGTGTGTCATTTCTATCAATATGTCTTTGATGTAAAGTTTTTTCATCTGATTTCAAAACAATAATTTTGCAATCATGTGTTTCAGTTAGGTTCAGTAAGTTATTTTTTGTGAATAATCTATCTCCTTCAAATATCAGGTGTTTATGTTTTTTAGCTACATATTGATCAAAGTGTTTCTGTACTGCCATAGAAAGTTTGTCTGTCCCTGCGAATATCTCATTGTCTTTATAGACGCCCAGTATTGCTATATCTTCAATCAACATACCTCTTACTAAGCCGTATGAAAGTTCCTGTTTCGGTTGAAGAATATTAATTACTTTCCTCATTAGTGTAGTTTTACCAGTTGCAGGAACACCACCAACAGCTACGCATTTCATAGCGTGTTGTACTCAAATGTACCAGTTTCAAGAAAAACAGGATAAAGGCTATCTCTTATTTCTTTGCTCTCATATAATTTTTTGTTCAGCGTTTCTTCTCTAGCGTCCCAAAAGACTTGCCAATCAACACCATCCCAACCATCCTGCTCAACTTTTTTTATTTCTTGTGCCTGTCTATCAAGATAGTAGCCTAGATAACGCCCTCTACTTTTCCTGAATATTTTTTTAAAGCTACAAAGCAGCGTTTCCATTTCGTATAAATCCATATCAGTTCCGTATGTATTTTTGAGTTCTTGCTGCATATTTAAAGACTCATAGTTAAGGTATTCAACACACGAACTATGCAATTTTTTATCTATCCAATCATCCTTTCCTAGAGCAAAACATAATCCATTTCTATGTGACCTACTTCCACTATAATCTTCTAGCTTTAAATCCTGTGGCAAAAGATTAACCCCAACACATTGCTTAAGAGTTTGCATGTAATACCATGTAGAGTACCTGCCAAATTTGTACATATTTTTACTAATAGTGTCCCACGCAAATTTAAATGAATTTTTATCTGTAATATTTTGGAACCTGTGTCTTTGTGTTTTCTCAGGGTTATTGTGTTCTACCCATTTTTTATAACTTGCAAACTGTTGAGGTAAATAACCTTTGTTGTACTTAGTGTCAGTCTGATATCTTAATCTTTTATAGTTTTTATCATTCCACCATTGCAATCTATCTTGATCAACTAAATCATAGTCAGGGAACTCATTCCATATTATCCATGCAGCAGGTAAATGATATGTAGTGCCGTATATCCATGCTATCCAATATTTTTGTTCAAGGTTATGCTCGTATCTATCAAAAAGATAATTCAAAAGCCATAGTGCAGGATCAACATCTTTATTTCTAATTGACCAGTCACACCAATACAAAAATGCATCTTTTCTGTTCTCTAGTTTTCGGTAATCAATCATACAGATGTTTCCTTAACCAATATTTATCGGCTTTCTGTATAGCATCATATGTTTTCAATAATTTATTTTGTGAAAGTTTCAAGTTTTCAATATCTTCTTTTTTTAATTTCTCGCATACTTTTTTTTCAGGCATGACTAAATTAGGTTCAGATAATGATTTCTCTCTTAATTTTATTTGTTGTTCTGCTGATTCAAGCAAAGGCTGATCAGACCTCAGGCTGCCTGAGTTGTCTACAGACCAAAAAACTAACCCATTTTTAATATGGAAGCCTATTGAGTCAGGTGTGCAAGAAAGTTTAATCCTTTCCATTTGAGTATTCGCCCAATATTTAACAAACTGATTCCAAATTTTAGATCCATAGCCTTTTCTCTCATGCCCTTGAATAGTTACTATCTCGTAAAGGTTTATGTAATTTGTTCTTTTGCTATTAGTTGCGAATATTATTGCTACTGCTTCGTTATCCTCAACCAAAACGAATGGTGGGTGTGAGTCATAATTTTTAAATCTTTTCCATAAACTGTGACTGGCTTTAAGAAAGCTCGTATTTTTTCCTGCTATTGAATTGTCTATTAGTTCCTCAACATCACCTTCCTGATACCATTTCATTGTAAGTCTCCTCTGCATTCTCTTATTCTTTCGTTTTTGATCTTGGAATTATTAATACAATAGTTAACACAACTTTCAGTTTTATTGATATTTTTTATTTTTGTTCTTTTTAAAATATCTTTAGTGCTTGTTATAACGAAATGTGATTTATGTTCTGCCCAGTACAGAGGTCTTTGTTCATTCCTAAAAAAATGTATTTTTGGTGTTTTATCTATAACTAAAACTATTGCTGCCATAGAGCCTTCTATATTTAAAGGGTGGATATCTTTTAACCAATGTCTTAACAATATTTCTGAATCATTTTTTGTAACAAACTCCATGTTGTATTTTTTTTCCCAAGAATCAGGATCAGATTGAGTGATAACGCCATTGTGTACAATCGCTGAGTTTGCATCTGTGATAGGTTGATTATATTCAAGATCAGAAGTGCTGTACCTACAGTGTGCAATCAGCATATCTGTTTTCATTTCAGGTATTGAATAATTATCTGCAGAGTCAGCGAATATTTCGTACTTTAACTTTCCTGCATCATTCCATGCAATACCAGTTGCGTGTTTACCCCTGATCATTGATTGATGAAGCAAATCTTTAATTAATTTACTGTCTATCCCTTCTTTGTTGTATATACCTACAACGCCACACATCAGTTTAGTTTCTCGCCAGTTTTTCTATTTTTTGCTCTATCTAACTCGCCTTGTGCATCAAGGCATTTGTGCATATTTTTTCTGTAATAACACACCACACTTATTCTTTCATAAGCTAATTTTGCTTTTATTTCAGTGTTTGCGTGGTACTCATGCACATTAAAGAAACAAACATCAGCACTACGAACATCAAAAGCTACTCTGTACTTAGGCATTACTGTGTATCCACCTTCATATTTCCCTGCTTCCAAAACTGCTAGGTTCCCTAAACCATCTTCATAATCATTTGCATCAACATGCAATGCAGTTCTAAAATTTTTATTAACAGTTACAGTGGTAAAAGATGTGTCTCCAATAATGAAATCTTTGTTAGTCTTTTCAGCCATCTCTTTTTGTCTGACATATCTTTCAGGCACAGCTTCCTTAAAAAGTTTATCTATGTAATGTATATACGGATAAGCATCAGCAAAAACTTTAAAATTCTTCTCATACCAAGCAGTTTGTCTGCAATAAGGAAACCTTGCCGTCCTATCAAAGTACCCAACAATTCCTGAATTAACAGTATTGGCTCGTCTTGTATTACTAAGGACTCCATCACTCCTGATTGCTCTCACGCCCAATTTACCTTTTTCTCCACCTTTATTAAAAGCTGACATAGTTTCATCTGATATAACTCCACCTGCTGCACCTCTGTTATTGGTCGGTGTGGCTGCGTGTCTTAGTGCTTTGTATGCTTTTTTGCATAGATCGGTTGGTATTTTATTTTTTCTAAAAAAGAATAGTGGTTGTCCTTTGTCATCATAAGCATCGCAATCTTCTGATATAACAATGTCATAATCATCAGCTGTCATGAACTGACCTTCTCTAGCTTTTATTTCTTCGTCAGTATAAAAAGGTTTTAAATTATAAGTTTTCATTGTCGTTGCTGATTTGTACGGCATGAAAAACTACATCAGTTAAATTTTCTTTTTTCCATCTTTCTCTGAGAGAAATAATCATTTCTTGAAAATGTGGTTCATTGTCTTGATTTAAAAATAAATTTACCATTCTGACATTGCTTGATTGTATGTCTGTTAACTCTTGAAAGTCTGAATCACTAACAATTTCCTCAGGTTCTTCAAAATTCATTAGATCAGATGTGAGTTTGGCTATTTCATCAAACTGAAAACCAGTCAACTCTAAATCAAAATCAGTTTCAGATAGTGCTTGTAGTTCCTTTGATAGAAGCTCGTTGTCCCAAACAGAAAAATCTTGAGCTTTGTTGTCCATAATTCGGAAAGCCTTCTTCTGTTCTTCGCTTAAATCTTTTGCTATATGAACTGGAACTTCTTTTAAGTCTAAAAATTTAGCAGCTTTAAGTCTTGTATGACCTGCAAGAATTATCATGTTTTCGTCCACTACTATTGGAACTTTCCAACCATAATTTTTAATGCTTTCTACCACTTTGTCTACTGATCTTTTATTGTCCCTTGGATTCATGTCATATTCTTTCAATGAATCAGGGTGTATCATATTTATTTCATAGCTCATTGGGTTCTCCTAAATAAAAATCATTTGGTTCAACTTGTTTTTGCGTACACAGATATATATGCAACATGTCTCGCTTCCTTGGAATTCTAGTGCCAAGAATCCATTTTGCAAGAGTACCCTGAGGTATTTTATGCCCAGTCTTTTCTTTCACACTGTTTATGAATTTGTTCTGAGTGAGGTTGTTATTGTTTAAATATGTTTTTAAGTGCATAATTCTTTATTCCTAAATGGAATTATAATATAATATTTAATTGAATGCGAATAAATTGAGGTAATAAAATGACAAAAGATACAATCCAAATAACAAAAGAAGAAGCAAGATTGCTTAATTGGTATAACGGTATTGAAAGCGTTAAACAAGATATTGAAACAGCTATAGCAAAAAGAAAAGACTTGGGTCATACAGCTATTGTAGAAGTCCACCAAAAAGAATTGTTAGCCATGAATTCTCTTAAAAATAAAATACTGACATATCTTTTTCCTGAGGATAATGATGAAGAATAATCCATTTGAAGTTCACGGCATAAAACACTTATCAGCAAGTGCCATCAATCAATTCATAACTAATCCTGCTTCATGGATTTTAAAAGTTAGTGGTCATAGAGGTAAGCCAAATCCTGCAATGTGGCGTGGTACTGTGATAGATGATGCTATCTGCAAATCTTTTGAAAATGACTTATCTATAGATAAGAAATTACACAGATCAATTTCAAACTCTGAATATGATTATGATTCTTTATATGAGTATCACAGTGCGAAATATCAATACGAAAAAGATACGGTAGATAAAGAGAGAAATAATTTACAAAGATATTTAGAAGTCGCTGTACCGTTTTATGCAAAACTTGGTAAACCCCAAGAATGCCAAAAAAGAATTGAAGTAGAATTTGAAGATATACCTGTTCCAATCATTGGGTATATTGATCTTCAATACGAAGGTATTACTAGAGATATAAAGACCACTGGTCGGCTTATGTCTAAGATACCTTCAACAATCTGTCGGCAGCTAAGTCTTTACGCTTATGCAGAAGATAGTATTCCGTATGCTGATTTTATACATGTAACTAAGGCGAAAGCCGAAGTTGTATCTATTGAAATAACAGATATTGAAAAAAGAGTAGATGAATTGAAGAAAGCTGCATTCGCAATGATGAATGTTCTTTCATATTCAGATGATATAAACCAAGTGGCTAGTTTGTTCTATCCTGACTTTGACGATTGGCGTTGGTCAAATCAAGTAGATCAAGATGCTGCAAAAAAACTATGGAGAATAAAATGAGTGCAAACTATAAAGAAATATGGGAAACCTTGAACAAGGTCAGCATGGATAAAATAAAAGATAAGAAAGGTAAGTTTGATTACCTAAGTTGGACAGATATGTGGCAAGAAATACATAAATACTTTCCTGAAGTAGATTATGAATTTAAGGAGTTTGATAATCCTACATACGGACTAATGGACTGTTTGGTATACCCTGACGGCTCTGCATCTGTTCATTGTACGATCACAATAAAAGGCGTAAGTCGCAGTATGTGGTTGGCGATAACTGATTTTAACAATAACGCCAAGAAAGATTGGAATGTCGTAGATGTGGCTAATACAAAAATGAGATGTCTAACTAAATGCATGTCTATGTTTGGATTAGGTGCACACATATATAGAGGTGAAGATTTAGTTGACAGGGAAAACACAAAGCCTAGTGTCAAGATTGTTAAAAACAATACTAAAACTGGCTATGTATTAAAGAACCTTAAAGATGACTCTGTTAGTGTAGATGAAAAACCAGTTCAGTATATACAATCTATAAGAGATGAGATGTCCTCACTTGACGAGGTAAAAAGAAAAGAATTGTTTACCTTAAACACCGATGAAATTGAAAAGGCATATCTTGCAGTAGAAAACGGAGATGTAATCACAAAGAAAGCCTATGAAATAATGGTGGACTTGTATGCCTAAATTAACATTAAATGATTGCGTATACTTATGTATGAAAAACAGAGAGTGGTGGACATTTTGGAAACTGCAACAAAAAATAAAAGCTAAAACTGGAACTTTTTATGGAGAGCCATCTATAAGTGCAGCAATCAGAGACTTAAGAAAAGAACCCCAAAGAAAAAAATATAATCTTGCTAGTTTTGGGGAGGTGGTAGAAAAAAGAAATATGTTTAATAGCAGTGGTTTTGAATATAAATTAATAGGAGAAAAAAATGACGGATAAGCAATATGATGATGAGAAGAAAGGGTATCTATGGCACGAAAATGATTCGGTGATAGAAAGAAAAGGCTCTTTTGTAATTAATGGTGAGAAAAAATATGGTGCTATTGTTAAGAGTTTTAATAAACAAGGAGAAGCCAAATACGAAATGATGATGTCTATAGGTTTGTTGCATTTGAACACAGAAAAAAAAAGCGACAAGACGCCTGACATGGGTGGGAAAGTAACTATAGACGGAGTTATTTATAAACAAGGTTGTTGGGCGAAAGAAAGCAACAGTGGAACTCCTTTCACAAGTCTTGGTTTTCAAGAAATGAAAGAAGACCAAGGTAACTCTGAAACAAATTTTAATACTGAAGAATTTTCAAAAAAAATTCCTTTTTAATTTATGTCTAATAGATTTCAAGATCGCAAACATCTTGAATGGGTAAGAACTTTGCCTTGTTTAATATGCAAGGCAGGTTATTACTCGCATTCTAAAGAAGTACAGGCACATCATCTTATGAAACCTTATGACGGCTTCAGGGGAATGGGATTAAAAGCTAATGATAGAAATGCTATACCTCTTTGTATGCACCATCACTCAATGCTTCATATGAAGTTCGGAGATGAGTTTCAGTTCTTTGCTAGTTTTGGATTGCCAAATACATTCGGTCAAGAATGGGCGAAGAAACTTTGGGAAAAGAAATCTTGGAATGATGACAAAGATGACAATGGATTACCTTTTTAAAAATATATTCCGTTTAGGGGTTGTTTTTCTTAGTAGTTGGTCAATAATACAGTTATAAATTGATAAACGCCTTCAAACGGCAGGAAAATAAAATGAAAAAAGAAAACCAAAAAGACCAAAACCTAAGACCTATACACGAGAAATATTCAGGTGGAAACCTAGATATTCTTGCAGCGTCAGGTTATCAAGAAGATGATGTTGTTTTGACATTCAAACAAGCAATGAAATCTTACGGTGTGACAGGCAACATGTTGAAAGGACTAGCAGGTAAAGGCACATCTTTATTCTTCTACAAAGAAGAAATCAACAAAGAGACTGGACTTAAAGAAAAGGTAAGAAAATACTTTACAGTATTCAGTGCAAATGATTGCATCAAAGCAATTGAATCAAACAAGGTAGCTTAACAGCTACCTTTTACTTAGGAGAATAAAATGAATAACGAATTAATTAACAGAAAAGTAGAAACAGAATTAAATGAATTTGGCATGAGGAAATACACACAAGGAACTTTTTTAATAAGTTACTTCATGTATGGTGGCACAAAGGTTGATGGTAAATTTGTACTAGGTACAGCCTGTGATCATTATGCACAATTCGCTGACGGTCATAAAACATACGATTATACACACTCTGAAGAATGCCTAGAAATTGCTAGGAAATATGGTCATACGCATTATGAACTTCGGAAACAAATATATACTGACCCAGTGAATGGTGGTTGGTTATATATGAATGAAACTATCCAAGGTCAATTCATATCAAGTTTTGGGTTTACAAATGTATAAAGTATATACCTACGATGTTTACCAATTCTTTTACCATATCGGCAGATATGGTGAGCATAAGAGGGTTGCAACTTTTAACAACGAAACAGATGCCAAGAGACGAGTAGATCAAATATGGTCTACTGGTCATACTGGTAGCTACAAATTACGAGAGGTGGTTAGATGACTATTAACAATGATGAATTTAAAGACCTAACTCCATTAGAGCGAAAGGTAGCAAAACTTTCTATTAAGTACCAAGCTGACTTTATGAGTATGAATATGGATGATGTTGTTAAAATGTTATCGCAAGAAGATTGGGCAGATTTATCTGAATTTATGAAAAATGGTTGTAGAGAAAGAGTGGTGCATTAAATGTATAAAAATCTAAGGAGAAAATATGAAAGTTGATAATATTGATTTACAAATTGATCTTAAAGTTGAAATAGGTTATTTACAATTACATATGCAAGAAGCTGAAAAGTCTTTTATAAAAACTGAACAAGCACACCATTCTTTAATAAAAAATTTATCAAACAGCATTAACTCATTAATAGGTTTGCTTGAAAAATTAAAGGAGTCATAAAATGAGTTATTTATTTTGGGCGATAGTGCCTTTC
>TARA_R110000772_G_scaffold232646_1_pt1 | contig 11588 bp, 20 predicted proteins | sample TARA_R110000772 | Tara Oceans TARA_R110000772 (sample SAMEA4397948) | marine metagenome | biome: Polar Biome; feature: [SRF] surface water layer (ENVO:00010504); material: water (ENVO:00002006), including particulate matter (ENVO:01000060) such as... | depth 5 m | reverse complement strand
ACTAAAAAAAAAATTATGGTAAAAAAACCACCATTAGAATTGTTACCCAAGAACCTTTATCAAGAGGAAAGATTGAACGATATAAATGATGCTATTACTAGGCACTTGGATATGGATTTTACTTTTCCAACTGAATGGATTGAAGAGAGAAATGAACTTATTAAACAGCTTAAATATGGCGACTTTAAACAATAGAGATATGAAAAGAAGAATAGAAATATTAGATGAAATCTATAAGGGCATAGTTACTGACTATGTTTACGAAATTGCAGAAAAATATAATATTAAACATATAGTAAGATGAGTGATTTTAAAACAAGGCTTGAAGCCGAAACAGTTGAACTACAAGACAAACTTGAAAAGCTAAATGTATTCATTGGTAATGAATACATTGATAAAGTTTATAAAGACCAAAAAAGTTTATTAACCATACAAAGTAGTGCAATGGAAACTTATTTAAGATGCCTAAAAGAACGGCTTATTAGATTGTAGATTTAGTGCGTTGGCAAAAACAAGCGTTAATTATTTTCAGCCTTTGTTATGCTTTCGTTTTAATGAAGCCTAATGCTTAAGCTATGTTTTGAAGCGTAGCAAATGACAAATAGAATTACGAACCAACACCGCTTTAAAATATAGGTGGTGTTATAATTAGTTGAAATATGAAAACAAAATTTGAAATTAACTCAGAGATATTTTTAAATAATGGCGGCTTAGAAAAGTGTTATGAGTATTATGAAAAACACTATAAAAAAGACGGATTTCTTTTAGATAAAGAACACGAAGAAGTTTATATAATTTTTGATGAGCAGTTTAACTTTAATGAAGGGGATAGAATAGATATTTTTGGTCGTACAAGGATTGTTGATTGGAAAAGTACAGACATTACTAATAGAGTTATTACATACTCTTTAGATGAAGAGTAAATTAATTAATACTTCAAAGTAAAGAAGTTGATTTTTATACAGAAAATGAAATAGATTTTTAAAAAATACAATTATGAAAGACATTTATTTTGATATTATATTTTGGATTGGAGCATTAGTGATAATTTTATTCGGATTACTACTTATGTTGTGGATGCTTTTAAAAATTATTAATACACTTTCTTTATTTTTAGGTAGTATGTATAAGGTTTACGAATATTTAATTTATAAAAAGGAATTTGAGGAGTGGATAGTTAAGGAGGGGGGGCAACGCTATAACCTAATTATGGAGTGGATTAAGTTCTTGCGTAAAAAATAGAGAAGATGCAGCAAAAAATAAAAGAAAAAACTTGCAAAGATGAAGACTGTAATAATACGTTCTTTCAATATAAATCTACGGATAAGTATTGCTCTTACTCTTGTCAAGCAAAACACACAAAACCCCTAAAGAAAACTGAAATAAAACGTAAACCTTTAAGGCTTTCTCAAAAGTCAATAGAAAAAATTAAAGCAAAAGCTAAATTACCCTTAAAGAAAACTGAAATAAAACGTAAACCCTTAAGGCTTTCTCAAAAGTCAATAGAAAAAATTAAAGCAAAAGCTAAATTACCCAAGAAAAAAACTGAATTTCAACTTGAATTTGAAAAACAAGCACAAAAAATTAAAGAAGCCATCATTAAGCATAGCGGAGAATTAGTTTGCGATAAGTGCGGAACTAATTATTCAATTCAGTTTTCCACTCATCATATTGTATTCAGAAGCGAAAGACCAAAACACCACGAACTAAACAACTTTAAAAACTTAATACACCTATGCTTTGATTGCCACGAATCGTTTCATAAAAATAAAAAATCTCGAAACTATTTAGTGAAAAGTAGAGAGTTGACTGATTTGTTTGGAAATATTTGGGGGTATGATGAAGACGAAAATTAAACATTAATAAAAACATAAGATTTCTTGCGAGAAACAATTGGAATATATATCTTTGAAAGTATGAATAACACACAAGCCCACCACCAAGAACTTTTGGAAAAACAAAAATTTTTAATAGATATGGACGAAGAGTACACTATTAAAGTCGTGAATGGGAATTATGAATTAATCTCAAAGATATTTACCCATAAGACTTTTAAGAAATCAGAATACACTATGGACGAATTAAAGTTCATCAAATCAGTTCGTGGATATATAAAGAAACACGAAATTTATAATAAGCCTCAATTTGCGGATAATCAAATTTTTCCCGAAGAAGTACACTACGTTAAGGTTGCCCGTGTTCCGATGTTTCAAAAATTTGAAAATGTTTGTGAGGTTGATATAGACCAAGCATATTGGGAGACGGCATATCAATTAGGTATAATTTCAGATGAAATTTATTTTAAAGGCTCTAAAGGTAACATTTCAAAGAAAGCACGGCTTACCGCTTTAGGAAGCCTTGCCAAGAAGAAATATAATTATCACTTTAAAGGGGACAAGCTGTTGGAAATGACGGTTGATAAAGAAGAGTTGTTAGAAAATCTTTGGTTTACTATCTGTAAGCGTGTATCTGATGTTATGAATAAAGTAATTGATGCTCTTAATGGAGATTTTGTTTTCTATTGGGTAGACGGTATTTATTTTAAGAATACTCCCGAAAACGTTGCGATAGCAATGAATTTATTTATAGAGTTTGGATATAATTCAAAATTCAAAAAGATTAATCAAATATATTTTCACGAATCGGGATTTACTGTTAATGATTACGGAGAGATAAAACGAGAGTTTAGCTATCCCAATTATAGCAAGAAAGGAAACCGTATTGACTATGCCGAGAACTTTAAGTTAGCTACCGTTGCAAACAAGATAATTAATGAAGAAATTGATTTAGTTAGTTCTTTAAAAAACAATATGAACGAAGAGTTGAAAGCTGAATATGATAAATATCCAAAGACCAAGAAGAAAAACCTTAAATAATAGAATAATTAACACGAATATAAACTTTTAAAAGTATAAATATGACAGACTTTAAAGCATCTGTAAAGGCATCTATTTTAGGTTTTCCAAAAGAAAATAACGAGCCTAAAATAGAAAAAGCTACGGCTGTAAAACTACCCGTAAACAACAGCCCTGCGCCACTAAAAAAAAAACGAAGAGGTCGTCCGTCTAAACAGCAAAAAGAAACAAAGCTGAACACGATATTAAAAAGTCGAAATATGACGAGAAAAGACTTGACCGAATTGATTGAAAAAAAATACCCCGAAGAACCAATTTCTCCCGATGCCGTTAGCCGTATAGTTAGCGGAAGTCGTCTTTTTTATTCAACAACAACGCTATTCAGAATATGCGGAGCATTAAATATAACTCCGAATATGGCTTTAGATTATGAACAACACGTATGAAAGAATTTCTAAGACTATTATATAAACGGAACAAGCGTGATTTTGATGTTTGGAATTACCTTTGGTTGTTTTCTGATAACAACTCAATTGATTTCACACACGCAGATTTATGCGGAAAATTCAACTTGCCCCCATCGTCTCTTTATAGAACGTTAAATAGCAATATAGAGTCATTAAATACAAACGAAAAAACATTTATTGAATACGAAAAGGTTTCGTATAGAAATTATAAGATAACGTTCTATCCTAAAGGTAAAAAGTCTTCTGTTCCACAAAATAATATCCTTTACAACGAGTTGTATGCTTGGATGAAAGAGTATTATGATAAAATGGAGTTTGACTATGACGATATGCTTAAACATAAAAGGTATATCGTTACAATTTGCAGTAAGATTAAAAGGGTAATGAAAGCCAATAACACCGAAATTACTGATGAATCTTTGCGAGATACGTTTTGCTATTTCATTAGCAACATAGACGATTGGTGGAAAGATACGGGAAACATAACACTACCCTTAATAAGCAAACACTTTACAAAACTTTTGAATCAAGTAAAAAAATCCAATGGCACACGAAAAAAATCAGATAGTTACAGTAAGTCAGCAGAGCAAGTTGACAGCATTGACTTTAGCAAAATTACCCGAAAATAAGAAAAGGCTCTTAGAGTTGTATTATGGCTATAAAAAGGTCAAAGACTACGAAGAGGAAGACTTGAAAAAGATGTTTAAGTTTATTCTTGCGCTATGCAAGTTAGTTGGCGTTACGGAAGCGCCCGACAACGAGATAATTCTATTATTAATAGACCATATTCAAGAAAATCATAAAAATTTCAGTAAAGAGGAAATTCAGAAAGCATTTAGTATGGCTATGGCAGGAAAATTTGAGTTTGAATTTGTTCACTACAATAGAATTACACCTCAACTTATTAGTAAGACGCTTAATGCCTATTCATCAATTATTTCAAAAGAAGTTCTTGAATACGAAAACAAGCTAAGACTTGAAGAAGCCGAAGAACTAAGGGAAGAAAATAAGTTGACACCAAAACAAGCATTAATTCAAAGAGTTAAACTTTGTTTTGATGGATTTAGTTCGTATCGGGCAGAACTTGAAAAGTTAGAAGACGATAGGAGTGAAATCCGTGATTGGGGCAGTTTGAATTATTTTTTCCTTGAATCAATAGGGCTTATAAATTATTCCACTAAGCAAAAACTTGAAATTAAGGAGTTAGCTAAAGGTAAAGTTGAAAAACAAAAAAGAAGACAACAAACCAAGTATGACAGAAAAGGTATCGCTGAATTAATTAAACAAATGAATAGCGAAACCCCACCCGTCATTCTTCTTGGCGAGTCAAGGCAAATTGCATTAGATAGATATTTCGATAGCTTAATAGAGATTGACTTAGCTTTAGAAATTGAGGTTGAAGAGAGATTAATTAAGCACGAAGACAAAGCATACGTAGAAATCGGCATAATGCTTAAGGAATCCCGAAACTATACGAGAGAGATTAAGCGGTAATTTTATAAAAACAAAACAAAAATAAAGTTCTTTTTATTTTGTACTTTTAAAAATAATAATTAATATTGTAAAACACATTAAAAAAAAGCTATGTTAGAAAACTCAATGACAAAAGACCCAAACTCTATCGAAGAGTTATTTTGCTTACCATTCAGCCAACTCCCCGTAACACCTATGACGTTAGAAACAACGGAATTATTTATGAGGTTAATTATGATTGAAAAAGATGGTTCAATGCCTAACCTTGAAGAAACGGGAGACGAATTACCATTTGCAATGAAATTGATTAAAAGTTTTTTGAAAAACCGATTTACCTTTCGTATGACAGAGCCTTTGCAATTAATTATGGCGCAGATTTCGGGTTCAGCAGGAAACGTCGTAATGTATTTAACATATTTACAGTATAAAGCGAAGAGACTAGACAAAAGAACGCTATCAATAGAGGATTTAGCCAATATCTTTCCGTTTGGATTTCCAACAGATGCAGTATTGCAAGATATTTGGGATTCTCAAAAAGTAAAGCGCTCACAAGTAAACCCTATGGGTTCAGACAACCTTTTAGACTATCAAGCAGCATTACAGTCTATTCATTTTTCAGAAGAATCATAACCCTAACTAAATAAACTATAAAATTATGAGCGTTATAGAAGTAGATTGCAAAGAGTGTGACGGAAGCGGTAAAAGAGAACACGATGTTAGCACCTATACGGACATTACACCCCAATACGAATATAGAAAATGCGAAGAGTGCGACGGCAGCGGTACGCTAGAAGAAGAAGAAGACTAATCTATTATATAAAACTATGAATTTTAAACTCGAAATAGTAAATATGCTAAAAGACGAAGAAATAATACTTCTAAATCTTAAAACAAAGAAGTTATCAGCGTTAAATATTAGCGAAGAAAAGTCTTTTTTGTTAGAGTGTGAAAAAAAGCAGTCGTACATAGAGGGTATGCGAAAAGCATTATATATTATGCAAAAAAAAATAGATTAATATGTTGGGAGTAGGAGACGAAGTTATGTGTATTAATGATGCCCGACCCGACGGTTGGACTTCGGAGGCTTTTCCACAATGGGTTATAAAAGATAATAAATATACTATTAGAGAAATCCTTGACAATGATGATATAGTAGTGGGAGTTTTGTTGGCTGAATTAATAAACCCGTCTGTTTACATTAAGTTGATTGATAGAGAGCAAGAGGGCGCTTTCGCTACTTGGAGGTTTGCACCGCTTCGTACAGCATACGAGATTGAAGAAGAAAAAGAGGCTGAAAAACTATCTAAAAAAATTACTAAAGAGATAGAATCAGAGAAGTTAATATAAACTTTTAAAAGTATAAAACAATGACAAAATTAGAAGAGTTGATAGAGTTTAATCCCGATGCGGAACTTAATTGCCCGAATGGATTTGAGGACTGTGTTATAGGCGTTAGTGTAGGTAGTGACTTACTTGTTCTCAATGCTAATAAGATAATAGATAAATTAGTTACCGCTGATGAAATGAGCAGAGAGGATGCTATGGAGTATTTTTATTACAACATAGAGGGTTCTAAAGGTAAAGGATTTGATGCTATTTACGTAATGACTGAAATAATATAAACACACAAGCGATGCAGATAATAACACAATCAACTATTAAAGAACTTTTCGCCTATAAAATGGGCGATGGTTGCGGTCTTCAATTTGAGGCTAAATATGTAAACGGAATGGACTTAGGTGGCTCTTCGGACGCTATGCGATTAGGTCAATGGTTTGAATACAAATGTACGGGTGCGCTAACGAAGTTTGGACACGTACCCGCAGCAAAGAGATTAAAGCCTAAAAAACTTACTAAAAAAGAACTTGGCGAGGGTAAAAATCAAGAAGACGTTATTGGAGAATTATCAAAGAAGTATTCTGATGCCTTAGTCCACGTAGCATCTTTTAAGCAAATGCTTATAGATAATGATTATGAAATAGTAGATAAAGGATTAAAGCTACACGACACTAAGTTAGGGATAAAAGGAGACGTTGATGTTGTTGTGCGAAAAAAAGGAGACGATAAGCTAATATTTATTGACACAAAGTTTTCGGGACTGATGGAGAACAAGTGGGACGACTTAGGTTGGGCTGATGAATCTTTAGAGTATAAGGATAAGATAATGATTCAAGCTGTACATTATAAGTTGTTAGGAAAACAAATTTATGGTTACGAACCCGACTTTTATTTTTGGGTTTTTTCAAGCACAAACACAACCGAAATTAAGAATATAAAAGTTGTTGTAAGTGAGGATAGGTTTGAAGAGCATAAAACCATAATTAAAAACGCAAGAACTGAATTTGAAAAAGCAGCTGCAAGTAAGTGGATTCCAAGAGCAACACCAAAAAGATGTGGAGAATGTCCGTTAGCAGACAATTGCCCTCATTCAGTTAGTTTGCCGAAAGAACAGATAGTTTATTATTAACTTTTAAAAGTATAAAACAATATGGACAAAGAGCATACAGAAAAAGAGCCAATCGAAACAAGTGATTTAGGTACTAAATATATAGCAATGATACATTATATCTTGCTTTGTAGCCCGTCAACAATGAATTAATAGTAAAAACATTAATCTTACGGCTTGAACAATATATTAATAAAAAAACCAAAAACCAAAAACCAAAAACAGATGAAAAGCAATGAAAGATTTACAGTAAGTAAAGTGAGAGGGATTAAAGGATTTTTTATGTGGTTGTTCGGAATTAACAGAGTTATACAAGAGGTTATAGTTCCAACGACAACAGCCGAACCAATACCAAATAAATTTGATTTAATTGATGCGGTTGAGCATTTGCATAAAAAACTAAAGGAAGAGGTTGGCTGTGAAACAAAAAACAATCTTACTATCGTTAAACCAAAACCAAAACAAAATCTTAGCACAAAGTATAATCCTAATGTAAGGAGAGCAAGCAATGGCAGATATGAAAGTTTAAAATAAGACATTAAATAAAAACTTTTAAAAGTTTAAATTGCATTTTTATTATAAACTTCCAAAAGTTTAAAATAAAAATATTTATTTATTCACTAAGAGTTAAATAATTTTCATATATTTGTAATCAACACACACAAGCAAAAAAATGACTTCAATAAAAGAACGTACTGAAATAGCAAGGGAATCTAAACGAGATATACCAACCATTTTAAAAGAAATAGAGACTTTAGCTACATTGAGTAATGACGTAGCTTTATCTTGTTTTTATGTTGTATTCGATAAGCAAGACAACAAGCCGTTTATCGGCATATCTGTTAGGTTTGCTGAACTGATAGCGAGTAGTTGGGGAAATATTCATACGGGAGCAAAAATAACAAGTAATAACGGTATGAACTTAACGGTTCAAGGTTTTGTTCACGACTTTGAAAAAAACGCTGTATTTACAGTTGAGGTTCAAAGATATATCGGAAAACTAAGCCCCGAAAGAGTTATTCAAGCAACTAATGCGGCATCAAGCATAGCCTTTAGAAACGCTATATTTAAAGCGATACCTGCGGCTATTACTTACACCATCACAAAGAACATTAAAAAACATATCGTAGAGAATATTAACGGAGGAAGCGTCGTAGAAGATATTCTTGTTTACTTTAAATTTAAAAAAGTTGAAAAATCTGATTTAGAAAATTTGATAGGTAGTTTAATTTCTGAAATTTCTCCCGAACAACTATTTCTACTAATAGGATTGAAAAACGCTATTGAAGAGGGAGATACTACTATTGCTGAGATATTCGGAACAGCACACATTCATAAACCTCAACGAAGCAGTAAATTTGCTTTCACTTCGGAGAAAGAAATAGAAGAATCACAAATAAAAGAATCATTAAAGAGCGGCTTATCTGAGTTAGGCAAAAACCCAATACTTGTAGTAGAAGAAACTATTGTTGGAGACGATGCCGAAAAAGAAAAACCAATAAAAAATAAACGAGGTCGAGGGCGACCAAAAAAAGACAAGAGTTAAACTCTTAACAATACTTTCTTGCGAAAGTGATTACCTACCGCCAATAGGGAAGCCTTGCAGAAATGCAGGGCTTTTTCATTTTAAACTTTTGGAAGTAATAAATAAACACCTTAATATAAACTTTTAAAAGTATAAAAAAACCTCAACAGACTTTCAGAGTTTTCTGAATCTTATTGAGGCTTCTTTGCTCCCACCTGCCGTTATTAACCAAATAAATAAAGTAGGAGCGTGAACACTATGGCTTTATAGTTGCTCGATACAAAGGTATGTTTTTTTAACATATAAAATGTTATGACAAGAAAATCCCTCAACCAATGACAGCGAGGGATTTTATAACGGCAATAAGAAAGTAACACACAAGCTATGTGCCGTTATTGGAATTACAAATATACTTATTTTACTGAGAAATAACCGTCTTCGGGAACTTTTATTCCGTCAATGTGAAAACAAATTTGTCTTGCATTAAGAGCGTCAACTCTAACTTCGCATCCCTCATAAGTTTTTTGAACAAACTCAATAAGATGTCTTTTTAACCACTCTTGTCTACAAGCGATAGTAAATAACTCACTAAACGGTTTTAATTGTTCTGCTTTTGAAATTCTACTTTCAACAGTTTCAATAGTTTTCTTTTCTATCTCTACGCTTTCCATTCTCTTTGGTGCTGCTTTTTGCGTTTTCTTTTTTTTGGTTTCTTTTTTTGCCATAGGTATAATTTTTTTAATTTAAACAAAGTTATAAAAAAAAATAGAAAAAATAATGTACTTTTGTTTATAATATACATTACACAATACAAATTAACTATAAAAAAATGGATTTTTTAAAAATTGGATTAATAGGTTTAGGAGGATATGTTGCCTATAACTACTATAAAAAGAGAAAGACTAACGCTATTACTGAAAAAGCAATCTTATCTACAAGCACAGCGCCTATCATTGTTGATGCAGAACTTCAAGAAGAGGGAGAGGGTACATTTGGTGGCACATCAACATTAGTAGATTCTTGGGCTAACGCAGGCGGAGCGGGTTCTAGTTCGGGTTGCGACAGTTTGCCACCCGATAAATGTAAACAACAATGTGAGCCAACATACGGAACTTTTAACCCTAATGGACAAAATGGTAATGGTTCTTGTGATAATATGCACAGCGCAGGTTTTAATCCTAATGGTGGAGTAAAACCAATTCGTCGTTCAAGAATGGCTTCTCGCCCATCGGTAGGAGCAACTAGAAAGTTCAGTAGAGCGGACGGTTGGGATTCTGATACTATTTCTGCGGGACTTTAATTATGTCAGCCCCGAAACTAGGGCTTTTTGTTGGTGCGCCTCATACAAACGGAGGAATACCATCAGAGGTCAAGCAAACGGGTCAACAGATAGAGATTGAGGGAGACGAATATTATATTTGTTCAGAAGCATATAACTCTTCAAAAGAGTATTCTTTTAAGGGTAAAACTAATAAGCAAATATTAGATAATATTTACATCGAAAACTCTTGTAAGTTGAATCAGTCGGTTATGTCGGCAGGGGATTTTATTATCTGTAAAGTCGTAGTTAAAGATACGTCTAAAAAAGACCGAAAGGGAACTATCAAGCAGATTGTAAATGAAATGCAAGGCGAAAAGTCTTGTAAAGTTGAGAATAAAAACCCCTCATTTAAAAGTGGCGGTGCGGTAAAAACTCGCACGATAAAAAGAAAAGACGGGACTGAATATGAAGTCAAGGTTTACTCCGAAGAAGAGTTGAAAGCCCGTTCAGAAAAGAAAAAAGATTCTTTAAAAAACATTGCACAAAATATTTCTAAACTAAGAAGTGTAGTAAACGAAGATTTGAAGTCGGAAAATGAAAAAGATTTTCTCACGGCTTTAGCTGTTTATATTATGCTTGAAACTTCTGAAAGAGTTGGGAATGGTACGTCTGCTGAAAAAGGGCATTATGGAGTAACGGGATTAAAGAGAAGTCATATTAAAATTTCGGGAAGTACTGTAAACTTTGATTATACGGGGAAGTCGGGTGTTGAACACGATAAGGACGTAACAAATCAAAAATTAGCAGGATTTCTCAATAAGGCTATTAAAAATTCTTCAACGGATGAAATATTTGTAACGTCTGACGGCTTCAAAATAAAGAATGATAAGGTAAATAGGTATCTTAAAAAGCTAAATGTTTCAGCTAAAGATATTCGTGGGTATTCTGCTAACAAGTGGATAATCAGTAAGTTGAATAGACTTACTCCCGAAGATACAGATACTAAAAGGAAAAAGCAGTTTAACGAAGTAGTTAAGGCTGTTGCTTTAAAAGTAGGACACGGAGCGGCAACTCTAAAAAAACATTATTTACTTCCCGAAATACAAATTAATTGGATTGAGAAAGGAAAGGTTATTGACCTTGCTAATTTCAAGCCCGAAGAAATGAAGTTTGGTGGAGCGGTTAAAACCGAAAAAGAGAAAGCGAAAATTGCTAAAGTAATGGGAGAGTTTAAGGATGAAAAACTAAAAACCTCACACGGCAAAAAAGTAACTAACCGAAAACAAGCTGTTGCTATTGCTTTGAGTGAGGCAGATAGAATGGCTAAAGGCGGTGGGGTTGAGGCAGGAACTAAAGTTGAAATGGAGCATAAGAAAACCATTAAAAAACTTTCAACGGGCAAATACAGCACTAAAAAAGGTGCGGAAATGATTGCAAAAGACCATTTGAAAGAATCTAACAAGTATTACGAAGAGTTAGAAAAAATGGAAAATAAATTAGAGAAAAAAGTAGACGGCGGCTCAATAAAATCAAATTGGTTTAGCGGAGAACTTTCGTTTTT
>TARA_R110000772_G_scaffold17611_2_pt1 | contig 11611 bp, 16 predicted proteins | sample TARA_R110000772 | Tara Oceans TARA_R110000772 (sample SAMEA4397948) | marine metagenome | biome: Polar Biome; feature: [SRF] surface water layer (ENVO:00010504); material: water (ENVO:00002006), including particulate matter (ENVO:01000060) such as... | depth 5 m | reverse complement strand
TATTTAGAACTCAAGATAGAGTAATACTAGATTTTAATCCATCTGATGAATACCATTGGATATATGACAAAGTAATTACTAGGGATGATTGTGAGTTCCACCAAACAACATACAAAGATAATCCATTTTTAGAGGAATCTATTAAACATGAAATAGAAAGGTTAAGGGATACAGATGAACAGTATTGGCAAATTTATGGATTAGGTGAAAGGGCTGCAAGTAAAAGAACTATATTTAGCTATAAGGAAGTGATTAAAATTCCAGAAGAAGCTAAGATGATTTCCTATGGAATGGATTTTGGCTACACCAATGACCCCACGACACTTGTATCTGTTTACACTTGCGATTATAACCTTTATATTCATGAGCACCTTTACAGGACACAAATGACCACTACAGACATTCATAAGTTTTTATTAACTCAAAACCTTTTACCAAATCCTATCTATGCTGATAGTGCAGAACCTAGGTTAATAGATGAACTTAGAAAGATGGGGCATAATATACACCCAAGTATGAAAGGCAGGGATTCTATTAATGCAGGTATTGATTTATTAAAAAGATATAAAATACATATCACACATAACAGCACTAATGCAATACAAGAATTTAGAAACTACAAATGGAAAGAAGATAAGTCTGGAAAGTTGGTAAACATTGCAGAGGACCTCCACAATCACATTATTGACCCATGTAGATACGCTACTTATTCTATATTATCAAGGCCAAACTTTGGTAAATATGCTATCCACTAACTGAGGTAGATAAAAATACTTATTAAATTATTTGTTTATAACTAATATTCTGTTTATATTGCAGTATAATTGCAATTAAGCAGTTATCTAAACAAACAAACAAATGAACAAATTAAATTTAGAAAAAATTGAAAACACAGGGCTAACAACCTTTGCACATTTAAGTCTAAAAACAGATGAAACAACCTTTAAAATACAAACTGCAGGCATGGGGTTAGCAATTAAAAGCATCCACAGTGTGGGAGAACTTAAAAGGCTATTAATTTGGTTAGATGAACCATCAGGGAATAAAAGAGAAAATGGCACATTTGAAAAAGAAACTATGACTAACGAAAGCGAAATTAGGTATTTTGCAAAAGAATCATTTGAAGCTCAAAAACAATTAAATCGTATCAAAAAATTATAATAATAATGGGGGTGTCAAAACCCCCTTTTAAAACAAACAAAATGAAAACTCAATCAGATGACCTAAAAGCAGAAATTAAAAAACTAGAAATGCAATTATATTACAATAGCAATCCTAGCAAACATAACGAAATCTATAATAAGATTTGCACAGCTAAAGACATACTTCAAAACATTCAATAAAAAACTTTATTAAATATTTTGTTTATAACTATATTTAAGTTATATTAGTTGTATAATTAAAAACAAACAAATATTATGTACGAAACTTGGAAAGTAAAACCTAACAAAATAAAAAAAACAAAAAAGAAAGTAAACAGTATAATTAGAACCCAATGGGGCATCGTAAAAATCACATATCCAAATAAATAAATTATGTACAAACTAGACAAATACAAACAAAACCTCACAATTCATGGAACTCAAGTATGGAGTTATAATACTCATGTCGCTACAATAGCTGATGCCAAATTATTTCAGTTAGGGTGGTGGAGTGTAACTACACAAAAGCACATTAATTATGTAGCTAGAGAATTAGACCTTGATTTAATAAAATGAAAGATTATCTACAAAACATACACGACCTAGAGTATTACAACGAGGCACAGTTAGCAGCAGGGTTGATTACTAAGTGGGTAAAACAAAGCCCAAACAATAAAGAGTTAAAAGCTATCTCTAAGTCCATGAGCAAGATGATGTTTTATGTTGTTAGGCTGCAGCAGGATTCTTTAGGCAAAGACCAAATGATATCAGACCTTAGGTTTAAAAGAAATAAAGCATTATTACGATTACAAGAAATTAAAGAACAAAACAAAACAACAGAATTAAAACAAATATAATGGAATTAGTATCAAATTGTTGTGGGGCAAACCCATACTTAAATATAGAAACAGGAATGTGCTCAGATTGTAAAGAGCATTGCGAATTTATAAATTTAGATTACGAACTATGAATTATTTAGAATACGATTATCAAGAATATCAATTTGGTATTTATTATGAATATCAAAAAGGTTTAAAAGGCGATTATTACCAACCAGATGATGATGATAAAATTGACATTGATAAAATTGTCTTAATTAAATACACAACTGATGATGGTAGAGAAGTTAATAATTATAATGATTGGATTAATTTTGAAAACATATTACACGATTCAGTAATCAATAATATGCTAGCAGCTATAAATGAAGATGTAATCCAAAATCAATATTATCTATAATACTTGTTTGTTTAGTAGGGATTAGGGGGGTGTAAATATGCCTCCCTTTTTTTTTACAAAAATTGTCCATATCTTTCGTTATATATATATATATTATGAAAGCAGTTTTAAACATACCAAACCAATTATCAGAAATTACTTTAAAAAAGTATCAAAAATTTGTTAAGCTAAACACAGAAGATGTGGATGAAAGGTTTTTACAAGTTAAAATGATTGAGATTTTTTGTGAGGTAAGTCACAAAGATGTTTTAAAAATTAAACTATTTGATGCTGATAGAATTACTAAGGTGTTAGGCGATATGTTTAGCCAGAAGCCAAAGCTAGTCACTAAATTTAAGTTAAATGGGATAGAGTATGGTTTTGTGCCAGACTTAGATGAAATAAGTTTTGGGGAGTACATAGACCTTGATACATATTTAGGGGATTGGGAAAATATACATGCAGCTATGAATGTCCTGTATAGGCCTATTGTTAAAAGCAAAGGAAACAGATATACAATAAAAGAATACAATACAGACAAAAAAGATTTGTTGATTGACATGCCATTAGATGCAGTTATTTCTTCAGTTTTTTTTTTCTATCATTTAGGGAAGGACTTGTCAGTAGTTATGAGTCGCTCTTTGGTGGAGAGTCTGGAGATACTACCTCATCATCAGCAGGATTCAATAAAAGATGGTCATGGTATCAAACAGTTTTCTCACTCGCTCAAGGAGATATTAGAAGATTTGAAGATATCACTCAATTAGAATTGCATAAATGTTTAATGATGTTACAATTTATGAAAGAAAAAAACGAGTTAGAAGCATACCAAATAAAAAAGAAATTTAAATGAGCCAAACAGGAATCAGAGGTTTTTACCAATTAACTGAAACAATAAAAAACTCTTTATTAGATAATGTAGATGTCAATACAGTTACAACTGGAAACTTAAGTAATGTTAATTTACAGAAACAAAACATTTTCCCCCTTAGCCATATAATCATTAATAGTGTGGTTGATGCTGAAAATATATTAACATTTAATATTTCAGTCTTGGCTATGGATATCGTAAATAGAAGTAAGCTAGAGACAACAGATATTTTTGAGGGGAACAATAATGAGCAAGATATTCTAAACACTCAATTAGCAGTATTAAACAAGCTAATAATGATACTTAGAAAGGGTACATTACACCAAAACCAATATCAACTTGATGGTAACCCTAGTTTAGAACCTTTTTATGATAGGTTTGAAAATGAATTAGCAGGGTGGACAGCAACTATGAGCATCATTATATATAACGATATTACAATTTGCTGATGAAATATAAAGGTATAGAAGAAGCCCTAGACAAATTTGGAAAAACTGTAGTAGCAAACGCTAAAAAGAATCTAGTATCTGATGGAATGAATAAAGGTCCATTATATGATAATTTAGATTATGATTTAACCTATGAACAAAACGCTTTTTTACTAGACTTTTTAATAGAGGATTATGGCATGTTCCAAGATGCAGGAGTTTATGGGTCAAAGCCTAGCTTAGTAAAAAAAGGAAAACAAAAAGGCAGGTCAACAAATTCTGTATTTACTGGTGCTCAAGGAATTAAAAGTAGGTTTTCATATAAGACAAAAAAACCTCCCTTAGAACCATTAATGAAATGGGCAAAATATAAAAACATAAGATTTAGAGAAAAAGACACAGGTAGGTTTAAGAAAGGAAATTATAAAGCAATAGGATTTTGGATTCAGAAAAGAATATTTGCTCAAGGATTAGCACCTACTCTTTTTTTTACCAAAGCATTTAGACAATCATTTAAAGAATTACCAAAACAAATACTAGAAGAATTTAAACTAGATGTTGAAAGACAAATAATTTATGGAGAAAAATAAAAAAACATGGGAGCAATATTACTAAGAAGTCCAAGGTCAAGAACATTAGTCACAGGAACTACTCACGCTTCTGCTAAGATGACTATTACAATAAATGGAACATTAGCTTACACAATAATCAAACCATCATCAGCAGGAGTATATGTGCTTTTTGAATACGCTGAACTTTGCAGGGATTATGTAGAAATAAATTGGACTGGAAGTTACTCAGGATGGTCACCTCAAACCAATATGGTAATCTTAACTGCTATAAGTTTTTGGACTGGTAATAACGCAGGGGGAACACAGGTAGGCAGCACAAATTCAAGCACGCAATATGGTCTTGATGGATATAGTAATTTTGTACAAGGAGCAAATGAGGATATTGCAAATAATGCAACATTAATATCTAACTACACACAAACATCTGGAGGAACAAAAACTTACACAGTGTATACACCTATTGGTGTTGGGGGGACATTGCCATATTTAAATACTGCTGGAACAGAGACTTTATATCAATCTTATTCTACAAATGCAACATCTGTGACACTAGGTAATAGTCAAGTAATAAATATAGAAAGATATCATTGCAATAAATATGATTTTGTAACTATTGATTTTGTAAACAAATATGGAGCAATACAAAGAGAATATTTTACTTTAAAAAGTGTAGAAAAAATTACAGCCAAAAGAGAAAGCTATAAAAGAAATACAATAAATTCTCAGGGTGGGTATTCAGTTAATGAACACAACAATCAAAACTTTAATACAACAGCAGGGCAAGAATATACAGTAAACTCAGATTATTTACCAGAATATTATAATCAAGTTTATACAGAACTATTATTATCAGAAAAAGTGTGGTGCTATATGAAGTCATTTAGTACCAACTCTTTTACAGCAGTTCCAGTCAACATAACAGACAGCAATTTAATTTATAAAACTCAAGTAAACGACAAATTAATTAATTTTACTTTTTCTTTTAGAATGTCTTTTGATTATATAAATAACATAAGATAACATAGAATAACATAGATGCAAAAATTACAATTATATATAGGAACAGATAGAATTGATTTATTTAAGGATGAATCAGTATCTTTTAATCAGACTATACAAAATGTAAGAGACATCGCTAAGATATTTACAGAATTTACAAAGACATTCACATTACCTGCATCCCAAATTAATAATAAAATCTTTAAACATTATTATAATTTTGACATCACATCTAATACTAATTTTACAGTAAGTGGGTTTGATGCTAGAAACAAAGTGTCAGGAAGAATAGAATTAAATACTATCCCATTTAAAACAGGGTTTATAAAACTAGAGGGAGTTGAATTACAAAATAATAAACCTTATGCCTATAAAATTACATTCTTTGGAAATACTGTAAACTTAAAAGACACACTAGGAGAAAGGGAATTATCTACTTTAAATTTTGCTCAATATAATTTGCCTTATGATTACACAAATATAGACTCTAAATTACAGGGAACTCTAGGCACTATTATAGCCCCTCTAATAACACATACTCAAAGATTAATATACAGTACAGCTTCAGGTTCTGTGGCTGCAGGCAATCTATATTATAACAATGCAACAGATGCAAATGGTGTTTTATTTTCTGATTTAAAATATGCTCTTAGATTGTATGATATAATTCTAGCAATAGAATCTGAGTTTCCTACTATTGATTTTTCAACTGATTTTTTCAGCACTAGCAATCCAACATTCTATAATCTTTATTTGTGGTTACATAGAAAAAAAGGCTCAGTAGAACCTACTGTTCAAGTATCATTAGCCTATAAAAGTATTCCAAATTTTACAAGAACAACAGGCTCACAAACTACAATGATAAATGGAGTATTGTCAATATTCCCAGAGGATATACAATATGGCGACATGCTACAAACTGATTTAACATTTATTCCAACAACTAATGACCCATACTCTGTTCGTGTTTTAAATGGAAGTCAAACTTTTTTTGAAGCTAGTAATTTGACAGGGACAAAAATATTTGGAAAACAAGACATGGGAACAATGGGAACAGGTTTCTATACTGTTCAAGTAGCTGCTGCCAATAGTGTGACTTTTGCAAGTGGAAACATTAGGTGGGCATTAACAGGCCAAGCCTCATCAATCAGCCCAGCATCATGGGTAGATGAATACATATCATCAGCACAAATAGTTACAACAACGACTTTCCAATTTAATATAAGCGAACAAATACCAAAAATAAAAATAATAGATTTCCTTACAGGAATTTTTAAAACATTTAATTTGACTGCTTATGTTGACACATTAGGTGTGATTGTTGTAAGAACTTTAGATAGCTATTATGCAGCATCTTCAACTGTTTATGCTCTTGATAAATATTTAGATGTTACCAAAAGTGAGGTCAATGTTGCTTTGCCATTTAAACAAATAGAATTTAGATTTAAAGGTTTGGGGACTTTTTTAGCTAAACAATATGAACAACTAAATAATGTAGGGTGGGGAACTCTTAAATACAGTTTAGATGATGAAACATTTGATGGTCCAAATAAAGTTTACAATGTCATAGCACCTTTTGAACATGTTATGTATGAAAGATTATTCCAAGCAGGAACAGTCACACCAACTACAATACAATATGGATATTTTGTAGATGATAATCAGCAGCCATATTATGGAGAACCTCTAATTTTTTATGCTATCAGGCAAACAAGTGGGACACCAATATCATTAAAAGAATCAGCAAGCTCAAATCATTCTATTACAAATTATATAATCCCATCAAATAGCAGGGTACTAGACCCATCTGTGAGTACTGAAAATTTAAACTTTGGGGAAGAAGTAAATGAATACACAGCACTAACAAATGAAGCATCTAGTTTCTTTGCAGGCTCTTTATTTTTACAATATTATGTAGATTATATATCATCAGTGTTTAGTTCAAAAAGAAGATTTACAAAAGTAAACGCTTATCTTCCTTTAAGAATTATATATAATTTAGAATTAAACGATAAAATCAGTTTAGGCGAACAAGTCTATAAAATAAACTCAATACAGACTGATTTAACAGATGGCAAATCTAGTATTGAATTACTTAACAATGTATGATTAAAATTATTATAACAGCCTTAAAAGTGGCTAAGGGGGAAACAGAAAATATAAGAATAGCACAGGGTAAAAACAAACTGCCAACGACTATATCTGAAGGGTGGAAACAAATTAAACAACAGATACAATGGAACAAATAAAATTTGAGTTAGTAACTGACACAAAACAAGCTGACAAAAACATTACAGGCCTAAATAAAGACATTATTGAATTAAATAAAAATTTAGTTGATTCTGGAAAAGATGCAAAAACAGGAATGGAGGCTATTGATACAGGAGCAAAAAAAGCAGGGAAATCTAGTTTCAGTTTAGGAAAAGTATTAAAAGGTGCATTCGCTATTTTTGGTGGAGCAGGGCTTGTCGCATTAGCTGTTAAAATTTTTGGAAAATTCTATGAAGTTTTACAACAAAACCAAAAGGTCGCAAATATATTTGCTGTCGCTACAGAAGCAGTTTCTATTGTCTTAAATGATTTGGTCAATTTAATAGTTGGAAACATTAGCACTGTCACAGATTTTATGAACGCAATGTTTAAAGACCCTCAAAAAACAATTACAGAGTTTGCCCAAAAAATACAGCAGGGTGTAATAGATAGGTTTAATCAACTCTTAGAGGTCTTTGGGTTTGTTGGTAAGGCATTAGGCCATTTAGTAAAAGGGGAGTTTGGAGAAGCCTTTGAGAGCATTAAAGAAGCAGGGAAACAAGTTGTTGATGTTTACACAGGTGTGGATGGAAGTTTTGAAAAAGTAGCTGAGCAAGTTTCAAATTATACTAAAGAAGTAGTAAAGACTGCGACTGCAAATGTTAAACTAGCGAATAGTGCAGAATTAGCAGCTATTAAAAATCAAGGTTTACTAGAAACTTTTGATTTCCAAAATGAAAAACTAAGGCAAATTAGAGATGAGGAAAGAAACAGTATAGCAGATAGAATAAAAGCTAATAATGATTTGAGGGATAACTTAGAAAAGCAACAGAAATTGATGTTGGCAAATGCTCAGATTGCTATTGATTCTGCAAATGCTAAACTCGCAAAAGATAAAAATAATTTAGAATTTCAAAAAGAATTATTAACTGCTGAAAATGAATTGGCTGCTGTTAAGGCAACAATCGCAGGATTTGAATCAGAATTTAAAGCAAATGATTTAGCCTTAGACAAGGAAAAAATAGAATTAACAAATTCTAAATTAGAAAGTGAAACAAATTTAAGTATAGAAAAAAAGAGATTAAACGCAGAGCAGATTGAAGATGATAAAACTAGATTATTAGCACAGCAAGAAATTGATGCAGAAGAACAACTATTACAACAGGGCAGATTACAAAGGGTTATAGATGAAGCTAATGAAGGAACTCAAGCTAAGATAGATGCACAAATTGCCTTGAATGATTTTAATGCAGAATCAGAAAGAACAAATTTAGAAAGAAAAACAGAATTAGCAGAAGCAGAAGAAGCACTAGAAGAAAAGAAAAGACAAGACAAAAATCAAACTTTAGATGCTATCATATCAATAGCAGGTGCTGAAAGTAAATTAGGTAAAATCGCATTCATAGCTAAAATGGCTTTACAACTTCAAGAACAAATTGCTGATGCAAGAGCCTTAATTTTAAAGGCTAAAAACGCAATGATAGAGGCTAAATTAAAAGGGGCAAACGCAGGGGTTGAAATAAGTGGTTCAGTTGCTAAGGGTGCAAATACTGCTCCCCCTCCTTTTAATATTCCTTTTATTTTAGCAGCAGTGGCAACAGGTATTGGAATTATCAGTACTGTAAAAGCAGCAGTAAATGCAACAAAATCAGCAGCATCAGCAGCAGGTGGGGGGGCAACAGGTGGTGGAGGAGGTTCAATACAAACACCATCAGCCCCTGCAGTTTCTGCACCCCCTGCATTTAATATCGTAGGCTCTAGCGAATCCAACCAACTAGCATCAGCTATTGGTCAACAATCACAGCAGCCTATTCAAACCTATGTCGTAGCCAATGATGTTACAACTGCTCAAGGGCTTCAAAGAAACATAGTAGATGGAGCAACTTTATAAACACAAAAATTTAATTTAATATCGTTATACTTTTATGAGAATAGTAGAATTAGTTCTTGATGAAGAACAAGAAAACATGGGAATAGAAGCTATCTCCATCGTAGAATCTCCTGCAATAGAAGCAGACTTTGTTGCACTTAAAGCTGAAGAAATAAAATTAGCTGAAGTTAACAAAGAGAAAAAAATATTAATGGGACCATTACTGATTCCTAATAAACCTATCTTTAGAAAATCAGAAACAGAGGATGACTACTATATATATTTTTCAAAAAATACAGTAGAAAAAGCATCTCAATTATACCTAAAAAATGGCAATCAAAATAATTCAACCTTAGAACATCAATATGAATTGTTTGGGTTAAGTTTAGTTGAATCATGGATAGTTGAAGATACTAAAATTGACAAATCAAATTTATATGGATTTAATGTTCCTGTAGGAACTTGGATGGGTTCTGTAAAAGTTAATAATGATGAAGTATGGAACGACTACATAAAAAATGGTAAGGTAAAAGGATTTTCAATAGAGGGCTATTTTGCAGACAAAATGGAGCGACCAAAAGAAGCTATAGATATGTCAGAAGATAAAGATTTAATTAATAAAATAAAAAAAATATTACAATCATGATGACACCAGAAAAATTTAATAAAATTGTAGAAAAACTACCAAAAGGCAAAACAGAATTAACCAAAGTAGAATTATCTATTGCTAGTGATATTAGAAAAAAATTTAGTGATGTTGATAAACTGTCAATATCAGCAGCAAAAACAAATAGTGATTTATCTAAATTAATTAAAGAGGCAAATGGTTTAATTAAAATCATTAAAAGTAGAGGAAAAGATGCAGATAAATTAGCTAAAGCTCTAAATAAAGAAGAATTTAAAGTTAAAGAATTACAGAAAAAAGCTAAAGAAGCTGCTGCTGATTTGGGAGTTAGCCCCAAAGATATTAAAGATTATACTTTATTAGATGACACTTTGTTTAGGATTAAAGAATCTATAAATGAAAGTAGTTTAGCTATAATACAATCAAAAGAAGCTCAAAGATTATAATGAATAGAAATATAACCAACTTTATCCCAAGTCGTAGCAGCCCAAGGGGTTCTCGTAGGGCTTGCCTTTGTCAAGACAGCATAAAATATTCTAGGGAGTGCTGTAAGGGGGGAATTATGAATCAAGGCATTGGGAATGTCACAAAAATAAATTAAAAATACAAAATTAAAAAATTAAATCGTTATACTAATAATTATGAAAAATACAGAAATCGTAACTAAGATTAAAACCCTTTTAAACATGGAAGTAAAACTAGAAGAAATGAAATTAGAAAATGGAACTCTAGTAGAAGCTGATTCATTTGAAAAAGGAAAAGAAATTTTTATAAAAACTGATGATGAAAGAGTAGCAATGCCTGTTGGAGAATACATGTTTGAAGATGGTCGTTTGCTAGTTGTTGAAGAAGAAGGAATTATTGCTGACATGAGAGAAGTTAGTGATGAAGTTCCTGCTAAAGAAGATGCAGAATCTGAGGAAGAAAAAACAGAAGATTTAGAGGAAAAAGAAGATGGTTATGCAGAAGAAGATGATATGATGCGTGATATGATGGGCAGAATCCAAAACCTTGAAGATGCAATATCTGATTTAAAATCTAAGATTGGGGAAAAGAAAATGGGAGAAGATGAAAAAATCTTAAAATCTCGCACAGTAAAAGAAGAATTTTCTGAGGAAAAAGTAGAAGCTTCTGCTGACCCAATCAAGCACAGTCCAGAAGCAAGTTTTGGAAAAATTGAAAATAAAGTTTTTGCAAAAGGAAATTTTAATACTACTCTAGATAGAGTAATGGCAAAACTAAACAAAAAAAATAATTAATAAATAAATATAAAAAAATGAGTACATTTAACTTCTTATCAAATGATGATGTAAGAAACCAAGTTGGTCAATCTTACTATACAGCAACTGGAGATATTTCAGAAGGTGACATAGGCAATGACCATAATGTCGCAGTTGATGCATTAACTATAGGCATTCCACTAATTACATCAGGTAATTTAGGATGCACATTGTTTTTCAGAAATACAGGGGCTGATGGAAATAACATCGTATCAATATCTCCAAAAAATTCTAACAAGATAGTTGGAGGAATGACACAAGCTGCTGCAGTATTTCACGCATCTGGTGTATTAGGAAAAGATTTACAAAACACAAAAGCAACATCTAAAAAAGGAGACTGGGTGGCACTTAGAGCT
>TARA_R110000772_G_scaffold50546_3_pt1 | contig 11640 bp, 7 predicted proteins | sample TARA_R110000772 | Tara Oceans TARA_R110000772 (sample SAMEA4397948) | marine metagenome | biome: Polar Biome; feature: [SRF] surface water layer (ENVO:00010504); material: water (ENVO:00002006), including particulate matter (ENVO:01000060) such as... | depth 5 m | reverse complement strand
CTTCTTTCTTTTCCTTTTTCTTCTTAGCGTCTTCTGCATCCTTCTGACGCTGGGCCTCACTCTTAGGCTCTACCACCTGCACTGGAGTAGGCTCAGGAGGCGCGTTCTTTGCTTCAGCTTCAGCAGCAGCTTCTTCTTCAGGATCTGGAATATCACCAGCAGAAATCTCTTTGTCAATATCTTTCTGCATTTTTTCAATGTCATCATCAGAAAACATAAGAACATTTCGCATGACCCAATCTTTACTGAAGTATTCACCTACATACTGAGTGACTTCGTTCATCAACCCAACACGATTCTGAAGAATCTCTGCGTCTTTTAGTTCGGCAAAATGATTGTCTTTAATGTAATCAACATAGATATCGTCTTTCCATTCTTCCCAATCTTGAGCAGTGATGATACCTTTAAGGATCAACTGCTTCTTGAGAATGCCTAGAAATACGCTACCAAACCTACGACGAAGCCTATCAATAAACTTCTGAAACTTTACTTCGTCTCGTGAGATTTCTGTTGAACGACCCAAAGAAAACTGTGCTTCTTGCTCTAACCTATTGACAGGTACGTTCAGACTACGATATAATCTCTTTTGGAAATATACAACATCGTCTATCTGCCCTAGATTATCACCACCCGGCAATGTCTCGATCTGTGTGCCACGACCATTTTCTCGTCTAGGTAACCAGAAGTCTTCAAGCATAGACATATGCTTTCGATCATCTTTGATCTGCCCAGTAGACGCATCATAGACTAGTTTGTTACGATACTTGGTCATGATATCTTTCATGTATTGATCAGCCTTACCACGAGGCAAGCTACCAACATCAATATAAAAGATACGTCTTTCGGGTGCTCGTGCTAAACGATAGATGACTAACGAGTCTTCCATCATTCGCAACTGATTAATAGGCTTTAATGCTTTGTGTAAGTGTGATATAACTTTCTTTTTGGATTCGTCTAGCAAGCCAGAAGTCACATAACTAATCGCATCAGTAGACATCTTAACACCTTGAACGGTGTTGCTTCCTGGCTTCTCTTCATAGATGTAGTATTCTTCAATATTATCTACGATTTTAACGCCAGTCTTAGGATCTTTCTTGTACTTGACTTCACGAACTTTACGGATCTTAGCTGAATCAATGTGTCGAATCTCTTGAATACCAGCTTTGGTATTAGCTTCGTTGACTAGAAGATGATGAACAACTCGACCATCAATATACCACGATCTATAAATGTCGTGCCCTAAATCATTGAACTTAAGAAGCCCAACAATGTTATCAAACTCTTCTTGAATCTGATCTTTAATTTTCTTGGGTGCTTCAATCTCATCTAGCTTCAGTTCTACCGAAGATTCTAATTCGGAAGAAACAATAGACTCACTGACAATTTCGTCAATAGCCATATCCACTTCAGGATTCATGGACACACCACGATAGCGCATTATAAGCTGTGCGTTATCTTTCGATTGATCACCATCTAAATTAATGTATTGCCCATATGCACCAGCACCAGTACTGATATACCCTGCGGCATCAGCATCAGTAGGAGGCACAACAGAAGGGAGCATTTTCTGCTCTACTTTCTTAGACCGTTTTAATTCAAATCCAAATAATTTGAGTAATGCGTTATCGTTGTCTGCCATTCTTTTTCCTAATAATAATAACAAGGGTGCCCGTAGACACCCTGTTATTTAGTCTACTATTAACTAGTAGTATTTGACTCCCAATACTGGTAAGTGAACACTACATCGAATGTTTCAACTTCACCACCACCATCATATGTTAATGCAATATCACCAACAGATGTTGGAAAAGCACCACGAATGTTATACCGCTTGATTACAGACTCATCACGATCTAATTGATCAATGATAAGATCCGTTTGATAATCAACAGGATTAGTGATACCAGTGTTGGCTGAGTGACCGTTAATGCCATTCATCCAACGTTCCATAGAATCACGAACTTCAAAACCGGTATCATTTAAGATAGTGACGGTCCATGGTTCGAAAGTTCTATCACCCGCAACATTCAGAATTCTACCTCTGAATGGTACAGCAGTTGCTTCAACAGTTGAAGCGGGTAACTGCGCTGCACGACACATGAAAGATGTTAATTCAACATCTCCAGAGGCGTATGCAGGAAAGTTAATGGTTGCTTTGAACAAATTTGGTCTAGCACCACCACCCCGCAGTTTTGATTTAAAGTCATCGACTCCTAAAATTGCCATTACTTATTTCTCCTTGTGGTGTTAAGCCAGACCTACCACTTCATCAAAGTCAACGCCGGTACGAACTGCTACGAAACTCAAGGTAACGTAGTTGATAGAACGTGCTGGTTTAACATAGATGTCAGCGACAAATTGGTTTGTATCAATTACTTGTGCCGTATTGTTTGTTTCGTCACAAACAACTCGGAAGTCAGTAATCCCGCGTCGACCCTTGATTTCTCTCAAGAAGGGTTCAACAATGTTAACGAATTCCGCTCGTGTGAATTCATCATTGAATTCGAACATTACGTTCTGAGCGGCAGCTTTAATAGATCGTTCCATGACTAAGAATAGTCTTCGAACATTGATCCTATCAAAGGCTGAAGGACGTGCTAGTTTAGTCTTATCACCAAAGAGCAAGATGCCTTGTCCAGGTAGATTTACGACTGGGTTAACACCAGCTTTATATAACGCATCACGTTGTGACTTAGTAGCATTCCATGCAAGTGAAGATACTCCGAAGTATTGCCCGCGTCTGTTACCTGCTGGTGAGAACCAAGGTGCAGCAACAGCATCAGTAGACGCCATTATGCCAGCAGTAGAAGAAGCCGAAGGAATATAAACATACTTGTCGTTATACTTATCATACACTTTAAGGAAGTTATTGTCAACTACCAAATAAGATGATGAAGTAAGTGTGCTAGAAAACGCTGTTATACTAGAGGTGATAGTAGAGGCATTTTGTACACTGATCACATCTTCCCTTGCAGGCGAAGCAACAACAATACAATCCTTTCGCAATTTCTCAGCAGTCGTTACTAGATCATTGACCATAGTAGTTTGTGCAGCAGCGGTAGCCATACTAGGAGCAATCAAGAAATCCACTTGAATTGTATCTGCGTCTTCAAATGTATCAAAACCAGTTTGATAGTTTGCAAGAGACAATACGTTGCTCTGTGCTCCACCGTTGAAACGCTGTGTGCGTGTGGATTGAGCAGCTAAACCGGTAACAGTATTGTTAGCGAAAGCAGAAGCAGTCACGTTCGTAGGTCGTTGAGCATCAATATTAGCAGCCCAGACATACTGAGACTTGCTGTTTAAAACATCAAGTATAAAGTTGCTTGATCCTTCGGGCGTCTTAGCATCTGTTGCTAGAGAAAGATACGGCCACGTTTCCAATACAGTACCAGGAGTACCTGTGAAATCGCCACCCCTATCTACGATAGCCACGTGAATTTCATCGTGAGCAAGATCGCTGTCAGCACTTAGGCTTTTAACATAAGTTGAAGTGCGCGGAGCGCCATCAAAGTTTGTTGCGTATGCCCAGCCATTGAATGCGCTATCGGCGACTGTCGCAGCACCGCCTTGAGCTACAATGCCAGACCATGGGCAGATAGAAACTTCTAAAGAGTTACCTGCTTTGCCTGGATACTTAGCGATGAATCGTTTAGTATCCGCGTTGGTGCCTGAAATGTGCCCAGATTTGTCTGCTTCCCAGTCTGCTAGGTTTTCAACAAGTACGCCGCCAGTAGAGGAATCAACCGAATTTAATTCAGCCGCACCGATACCACGAGTAACGTAGAGTGATCCAGAATATTTTAAGAAAGTAGAAGCAGATAGAAAATCTACATTGTTGCTGTCTACTATGAGACTAGGTGACCCAAAGTTACCAATCAATTCTGCTTCGTTTCCTACCAGAATTGGTTGTTTTGCAGGTCCCCAGTTGAAATCTCCGACAATCGCACCTGTAGAAGAGGTCTGAGCAGGCACAATACCTGATAGATCTACTTCACGGATTGTGACAGCGGGAGACTCTGATGGTGAAAATGCCATAGTCGTGTCCTTTTTTCGTTAACATGAATAAGAGTTTCATAATACGGAATATTGCTCAATGCTTTTATTTATGCATTATGCATTCTCAACATACCAACTAACAAGAACAATTCGATGCCCCTCAAATACTTTTGATACACCATGCTTGGTAGACCAATCGTATATTAGACTAGAACCCGTCACAGCAGGCAAAACACATGGTACCACGTTATTTCTGTGAGATGAACCTGTTCTTCGTATACTCTGATCTTTATTAGGAGGTAAATCGTAATGTAAATCGTGTACAATTGTATGTCCACCAACCAGATTAGATGTTTCCAAAAAGGTGATTATAGTTTTTTTGACAACCTTAACATTGTCACAATGCATACGAGTAAACGAGTTCTTACCATATTTCAGAAAATAATGAACATTACGTCTTAATCCATATTCTTTTAACATGTAAGCATCGAGGGTTTTGAGGCAGGTGTGTTGAGATAGCCTAGATCTAACCTGTCTTTTTTCTATATTGAACAATTGGTAGTCTTGTCTAAAACACTCAACAGGAGTTTGATCATATATTTCCCAAAGACCAGCCACCTCTTTTTCAGACAATAATGTTTTAATATCGTAGTTGTGCGCCACTTTTACCAACCATTATTGTCGGCTTCGTAAGGGATATGCCAGTCTCGGTCTTTGAACTTTTCTTCAAGTTCTATCTGGTCAATGTAATCATCGTTGTTATCGTGAAAACCAAACGGCACTATATCTTGTTCAATAGCATCCATTCTGCCTTGAAACATCATTGCTTTCAGATCAATATCAGTAAGATCGGTGAATCTAGAATCTGTTGAGAAGTAACCGAACATAACTAGATTCATCATCAGATCATCATGATTACCATCACTAGCTTCCCATGACTGGCCTCTCGCTACAAAAGTGGAGATTTCTAGAATGGTGTTTTCGTCTACAATTTCAAGCTTCTGTTCTTCTAATAGATCTTTGATACCAGAACAGCCAAGACGCTTTGTTTTGCGGTTGATATCAATACCCATGCGAGACTTGGTAACCGACTCTACATGCATGTTCTCATATTCTAAATCTAGATAAAGCCCATTACATACAAGTGTGCCTTGATCATTTGATTCAATTATCACATATGCTTCGTTATAGACTTTTGCATACTTATATATAATATTAGGAAAGAGCAAGGGCGATATAGTGTTACAACGGTACACAGCCACCTGTTTAAAAGGTCTCTCGCTAATGTCGATGATATTGAATGTAGAATAGTCCTGTCCTCTTCCTTTACTTACGTCTACACACATGATGTAGTCGTGTTCGGCAACAGTCTCTTCATATACGAGGAAGTCACCTCCCTCCATGTATGCAATAGGCTGCTTTGCTCTAAGTTGCATAAGAGTTTGGGCGTTAATTAAAGTATCGCCTGTACCGAAGAAAGTATTTCCAAATTCTTGGTCGAATTGGAGTACACTAGTGTTAGCAATAGTTTCTGCTTTCCATTTCTCATCACGACCAGGAACGTCATGCCAATCTACCCTGAATGGCACGTATTCGTTCACTCCCTGATTCGCACCTTCCCAGATTTTATGAAAAACATTACCAATACCGTTTGCGGTAGATGTAATGATAACCTTTGTATCTTTACCAGCCGAGACTACGGGGTAGGTTGAAGTGTAGAATTCAGATGCTCGCTCAACGAAAGCAAACTCATCGAGATAGAGCAGATTGACAGACATACCACGAATAGAAGAGCCGCTGGTAGAAGCAGCAATAATCCTAGAGTTATTAGAAAAGTCAATACTGCCTTTATTAAGAGTCTTACAACCAGGTTGTAGAAAGAACGGCAGATTTTCAAGCATGAGTGTAATACGCCCAAGCATTTCTCTAGAAGTTGCGCCTTTGTTAGCCAAGACTGCAATAACCTTTTCGGCGTGGAAGCAGGCGTACCAGAGGATATAGGCAACGGACGAAATTGATTTCCCAGATTGTCGGCAAGCAAGTACAATGTTAAAACGATTGTTATTAAAATGCTCGAACATACGTTTTTGATAGGGATAAAGATTGAAAGGAACAAGGCCCCTATCCAAAGAGATAACTTTGACATAAGTTTCCGCAAAATAAGAGGGGCTTGCCATGCATTTTTTATATTCAAGAACTTGTTCCTTTGTCCATTCTTGAACTACACCGTCTTTCTTTACAAGATGATTGTATTGATAGGTATCATTCGACATTCGGAATGCTTGTTGCATCTTGTTCAATCACCTTTTGTTCATCATGTAATAGCCGTTGTAGATCAGAAGTGCTTCCTAGAAACACATTGTTGTTTGTAATTTGTTTTTGTTCTGTTTTAGCTGTGGCAGTAATTTCTTTATGCTTCTTATTCAAATCCATAAGTTTGTCTGTGACATCAGCGACATTTTTAATCATACCTGATAACACTTCAAACGCACGAGGATGCTCTGATTCTTTTGCAACCTCTATCATGAGATCTAACCCACGCTTACCGCCCTCGATCAACTCCATGTAAGTGTCGCGGGACATCTCGTAGTCTGTCTTTATGTTTGGATTCACGGTCGTCTTGTCTTCTTCGTTGCTCATATATTTGTTTCTCTATGGCGTTTTGGTACCAGAACTTATCATCTAGGTCTTTAATATCTAGCATTATTAATCAAACAACTTTTTGGCAATGTATGATTTAATAACAAGAGGCGAAAATGCTGAATCTGTTTGATCGTAGGATACTCCATATACCCACGGGCGATATACGTGTTCATCTATATCGGCTGGCGTAGGATAAGCTAATCCCCATTGATTGCAATAACTTCGCACATCACTGTCGTTTGAATAGAAATAAGTGTCTATTAATGGGCTAATAGTCTTGTCGCTATCGCCGTTAATTATCTGCCCCCAAAAACTTTTTTCTGCATGTAAAGGTAAAATGGGTTGCATTATCGGTGTCCAATCATTTAACGACATAGGTACTTTAAGCTGTTTGGTTCCAGCCACACAGTCAAATTTTAAACCATGAAACGTTGCTATATTTATGCCACTCGAAGTTATATAATAATCATCCATAAGAATTCTATCTGTTTGGAATTCTTCTCGAATTGCATCTTGCCTTCCTGCATCCCAACTATACCATGAAATACCAGCATTAACATAGGGTTCCCTATATGCACTATATCTTCCAATGAAATCCAAATCACAACATTTAAAGTCCGAATCCCTATACTCAGGAAAAGCGGCAATAACTTCGTTTATAAGCTCTTGGCAACTGTCACCGCCTTCAGATATATCATAATCATATCGCTGAAGTTCTCCTGCACAATATAAATTGTCTTTTTTAGGAGTTAAAATGGTATCGCCATAAAAGTCAACTTTATCAAGAGATTCGTCGAATTTAGATTGTGTGGCGTTGAAATCGATATTTGACATTACAGCAGCCTTTGACGCTACTATATCTATTACACCAAACTCGTCCTCTATGGCTCGCGTACTTAACAAATCAGTATGCCCTGCAGGTGAATGCACTATAATTTCACTAAAAGGAAAACTTTCGTAATCTGTGAAATATATATGTGATATTCTATGTTCCCAACGTCGACCTGTTTTCCATTGAAAGCGGGAAGCTCGATCATGCATGATATCTGTCATATCTGTCATTACTGAAGTCCACCAATATCATCGGCTACCAAATAATTTCGGAAAGTCCATACAAAATCAGCAAGATTTGTTGTAGTTCCGACTGCTCTAATTTGAATCTGAGCATCTTGATCGGCATATTCGTTACCCGATCCGCTTGAAATATCGATCGCATACGACCATTCTCTGGTACTACCTAAACTTAACCAAGCGCCTGTCGATCCACCAAACGTATCAGTAACGGGGAAACCTGCCGAGCGCGCCCCGGTCCGCTGCGAGCTTGCAACGCTAAGGTTGTAACTTAAGCCTTTAGTGACTTTTATTTCATAATTTGACCCAACAACTCCTGGAGGAGCCCAAGTGCCGACTTGCCTAAAAGATATGCTATCAGGACCAAACTGTGTTTGATTGGCGGGCTGCCCCTGGCCAGCAAAGCCACCGGTGGCTTGCTGTCCCAAGGCCCGTATTGAGCCGTCACTTCTAAATTCTATCTTGTTTATTGTGTTCCCGCCGCCAGGACTATTGTTGCTTGAGGAGTAGAAGTTATATGTCCAGTCAAAACTTAATCGTGGTAGATAGTCATCAGTATCAGGACCGGCTGCTGGGCTATATGCTACAGGATTAACCGTAGTATTCTCTATCGTGATTACTTCTGTATCTAAAGTTGTCGCATTATAAGGCCAGTTGTCTTTCAGAACTATAGTCACAGGAACATTGTCATCAGTAGAGGTATCTTCGCCTAGGTCAATCGTAAACTGCCCCGCATTAGAAGTAATTTCAACCGATCCAAACGCTTGATTATAAGACTGGTACATTTCCCAATCAGCATCTTGCATGAAAACATATTCTTCTAAGTTGTTAGTGGAGTTTGCGGCGTTTGCCATAAAGATTTGGGGACCCGATGTACTATTAACAGTTCCCATTTCAGAAGATAAACCACTTCTTAGTATTGCTCTCATACCTGCAGAGACCTGCCCTGCGACTGTTCCGTTGGGGGCTGTTATCACAGTGTTACCTGCGGTTTGACTGCCTGTAAAGAGTACAGCGGTACTTGGAGCATAATATAAGAATGTGCCATCAGCAATATTGGCTGTTGTCACATTAAATGTAACAAGATCACCTTCAAGAGGCGTATCATCAACTGCTGTAAATGAAGCTGTAGGTGCAGGATCGGTTACTGTGATCCCGCCAGATCCGAGTAATGCTGTGTGAAGCCCAGTACTAAAATAATTACCCGCAGTGACTCTAAAGGTTAATGTTCTATCTGCTTCAATAGTATTGTTATCACCATCTGCAACGAATGTTGCATAAACACGTTGCCCTGACGTACTAGGACCTGTTAGTGTTACTTGCGTAGTATCAAACAGTGATGCAGCCGTTCCAGAAAGTTCAACATAAAGTTGTTCCGAAATACCAGCTACATTAAATCCAGTGATACCAATATAAAGATTTTCATCTTCGCTAACAGTAGAAGTCGTATTACTTCCTGTCGGCGAATTGTCTCGATAATTAAAGATAAAGTAACTTTGAACAGTGGTGTCTTGTATTTCGATTTGTGGAGATATAGCAATAGCTGGATTGCCAGGAGCTAATCCACCAACTGTAACTTGAAAATTTTCAGTGCCTTCTCTATTGTATTCGTCTGCTATTGTTAGATTTATTGTGCCAGTACCGCCGCTTATTACAACATCGGCTTTACTGCTAATCGTGGCGTATCCACTTAAGAAATCAGCCGCAACAACATCACCTGTTATCCAGTATTTGTATGTACCGTCTGGTTGATTGGTACTAACAATAGCATTCCAGTCAAATCCGCCACCCCCCGTATTTTCATTAGGCTGCAAGGTAGAAAGCACAAACGTAGTAATATTACCCGATCCTACAATAGTGACTGTATCCGATGCAACAGAAGAACCTATATTTGTAGGGCCGTTCAGATAAACATTCGTCTGGTAAGTTTCGTCGTCTTGATCGCCGTTACTAGCATACGTTAATTGGAAAGTGCCTGTTCCACCGCTTATAGTGATAGGTTGCCTAGTATCAAGATCTGGCGGTGTAGTCGTCCAATCGGCGGCTGTTGTGCTGATGTTTGCAATACCAAAGTACACTGTACCATCTGGTATGTTAGTACCACCGACTGTGTATGTTACTGTATCGCCTTCTGTAGCAATCGAAGGTGTGGTTGTTATAGTGTATACTGCTGCTGCATCATTTACAGTGAAGGTATCAGTTTGTATTCCCTTAGCATAAGCTTCAGGAATTTCTGAATTTAAATTAGTATCTTCAACGCCGAAGAATCCAGTAACTGGACCTTGAACCGTGTCTGAAGAAGTGACAGGTGTTGATACTATAGCCTCTGCGCCACCTGATCCATCACTAACAAAAGTAACAGTGCCTGACTTTTCTGCTAGTCGTGCGTCACTAAACATAGAACCCGAAACTGTCCAAGTAACTGTGTTTCCTATATTGTATGCACCAGAGGTTATTGTAGCGACCAGTGGATTACCTTCAACAATATCGGGCACGTCAACTGCAAGAGAGTAAGCAGTATTAAGAATACGAACAACACCGTTTCCTACTTCAATATCATCTGAGTTTAGTATTTTTATGGCTGCTTGTTCCAATCCTTCTGAGATGCCATCTACTCTAGGGCTTAATGTAAAAGTACCTGTTGAGCCTGATATAGCTACAGTTTTTGCAGTAGCAGGATTAATAGGAAAGACTGAGGCTCCATCATAGAAATCAACAAAATCAGAATCCTTTAATGTAAGAGAGGATTGTGATTCGTCAATATACCATTTAGCTGTAGTAGTTCCACCGTTTTCAATATTAGTTCCAACAAGTGTAATCGTGTAAGGGCCGCTGCCTTCGGTAAGATTTCCCGCATTGGGCACACTTAATAGATAAGAAGGTACCACATCGCCAATCGTTATAGTCTGATTGGCTAAAGCTCTTCCTGAACGATCTCTAATGAAAACATTAAAGGTCTCTGAGCCTTCAGCAGGATCAGTTAGTGCATCAATGACAGTGCTGATGTTGAATTGTCCGGTGCTTCCATTAATAGGCACATATTGTGCAGAATCAGGACCTGGTAATCCATACTTGCCATCATAGTGATTGACACCAAAATCAGAATCAATAGTGTCAATATGCTCGCCATACCAGTAAATAGCATCTGTACCTGTTACAAGATTACTGCCATTAACAGTAATTGTTATTGCATCACCTTCATCGACTGTCTGAGTACTAGATAATACATACGAGGGTGAAATATATTGATTAACAACATCATTTAATGTTACGATATTAGGATTAACATCGTCTTGTATAAAGACTTCACCGCCTAAGTACATGCCTGCAGGATGAACGAATAGTTTGAAGACCTCTTTCCATTTAGAAATAGGTATGCCCACACGAATCAATACAGCAAATGTTTGATAGAGTTTATCGTCGGTTAGATATCTAAGAGAGTTTGGACCTAGTTGTGATTCAAGGTCACTGACTTTAAATATGTTTTCTTTTGGATAAAGAACTTCTACATCTTCACCATAGAATGATCTAAAGAACCACTCAATAGCAAACTTAGTCCCTTTAGCTCGAAACAAAATGTTTGAAAAATTAGCAGCAGCACGAAGCTCTGTTTCATTTTTACCGAAGCCTTTGAAGTATTCTTCACCTAACAACAATTCATCTTCAATGAATGTTAACAGAGTGATATCAGTTTCGTTGATATCACGAGCAGCAAACAAATGCTGTAATAGTTCCGTAGATTTATATTCACCTTGAAAGTCATAGTATTTTTCAAGGAGTGAAATAAACTTAGGATATAGTGAAGCGAAATGTTCAGGTAGAACGTTCTCTACCTGCATTTCTCGAAAGTTTATAAACCTTCGCTTCTTGTCAATAAAGTTGTTATGCATTATAATTCGCTGTGTAATTGCTCAAGTAAATTGAACC
>TARA_R110000772_G_scaffold1453_10_pt1 | contig 11651 bp, 20 predicted proteins | sample TARA_R110000772 | Tara Oceans TARA_R110000772 (sample SAMEA4397948) | marine metagenome | biome: Polar Biome; feature: [SRF] surface water layer (ENVO:00010504); material: water (ENVO:00002006), including particulate matter (ENVO:01000060) such as... | depth 5 m | reverse complement strand
GGATGTCAAGCAAAAAGCGAAACAATTAATGCTTCGCTTTCAATCACTTATAAAATAGTTTGAAATTTATAATTAATCTTCTTCGGCATAGAGAATCAAGGGAAAGCCGCTTGTCCGAGAATATCGTGTTGCTTCCTGTACCTTTTGCTCTGCGAGTTCATGATAGTAAACGCCAGCAATACCTTTGCCATTATGATGAACCTGCCAGGTGACATCAGTAGCATCATCTTCGTTTTTGCCAAATACATTAATTAATAACTCAATGACAAAATCTACCGGAGTAAAATTGTCATTGAGTAATATCACTTTATATTTGCTTGGTAATCCTGTAATGATACCGATATTGGTTTTTGTTACTGTATGTGTGCTCATGTTATGCCTGTGATGGTCCAAGAGTTAATTCTCTTGGACCGATTGAGATTAACTAATTTGTTTAATTTCGATTGTACGAGGTTTCTTTTCCTCTGGAATAATTCGCTCTAATTCAATATAAAGCATTCCATTTTCCATTCGTGCTCCGTTCACAACTACATCTTCGGTTAGTGTGAAACTGCGTGTGAATTTACGCCGAGCAATACCTCGGTGAATCCATTTCCATTCACCCGCGTCGATATCCTGTGGATCATGACTAATAGTTAGTACATTCTCAGCAAGTTGAATATCCACGTCTTCCATTCTTACTCCAGCAATTGCTAGTTCAATTTGGAATTGCTGGTCCATGTTAATAATATTATATGGAGGATAACCCGTGTTGATTGAATTCTCTGTGTGTCGAAACACATCATCGAATAGTCTGTCGAATCCTACACTGTGTGGCGCAAATTTGCCCAAGTCAATTTTCTGTAATCTTGTCATTTTGTTTCTCCTTTAAAAGCAAGAATTTAGTTGTAACCCATCATGGCATTACATAGTTATTTGGTATCTATTAGCTATTAGATACCAGCGAGTTTACGCAATCTAGATATATATCCTAGATTATCTCGCTCTGCTTCAAATACAAAAGTATTCGAATTCTTATTGTTACGCAATTTGGTATACATTTCACCAGCTTTGCCTGGTTTCAATTGTCCCACATCAAACATAACGCCGCCTGACTGGTCATATACTTTCGCGCCCTCATTATCTTTAACCAACACACCGTCTTGATTATACTCAGCGCCAAGACCGATCATTTGTTTACGGAACTTCGCATCGTCACCTTCGTTGCCAATAACGAACACAGTGACTTCAGACACACGTACTTCTCTGTCAGTTCCCTGATTTTCAATCCAGAATCCATCCACGTAGAAAAAGCCGTAGCCAAGTTCACGTACGGTCATGGCTAGTTGAATATTGCGTCTTACGTTCTCGTCAGGGCTATATTCATCTCTGAACGCTGTTATCATTGCGATTGGTCGATCTGAATTAACATGTTGCCATACTCTAGATAATGATGCCTCTGTTATGCTATTCATCGTGTGTCCTTTAATTATATTTGTTATTGAGAGATTAACCATTGATCTCTCGCGGATGTATTCCGACATCACTAGTACTCATACTATTTCTTATCTTCCATTATTTCTTATCATACACTAATTCTTATCTAATACTAATATAATACACTATCGATGAATTGTCAAGAAAAATAACTTATTTTTCTGCGTTTTTTTGTTGTTCTTTTAGCCAGCGTTTACGTGCCGCTGCTTTTGCCTTCTTACGCTTTAGACTTGGCTTTTCGAATGCTTCTTTTTCCCTGACTTCTTGGAAAATGTTTTCATTACTAACCATCTTCTTTAGCTTACGCATTGCTCTGCCAATATCATTGTTTCGTACTTCGACGTACATACCTCTCAGTGAGGATCCGCCTTTTTGGTGATTACCCATTTTTACCTCTTTTCAATACCCCAATTAATTTATTTCCATTAATGTTTGGATGTGTTTCCCATTCTGAATTTTCAAGTGTTTCTACTATTCGCTGTAGTACTTCAAATCCAATTTGTTTGTTAGCGTTCTCTCTGCCTTTGTATCTTACCATACAGCGAACTTTAGCACCCTTATTCAAAAAGTTATCAATGTGCTTGAGTTTAGTTTCAAAATCATGAATGCCGATACCAGGGCGAAATTGAATTTCTTTGACTTCAACTCGTCCTTCACGCTGCTTCTTTGCTACTTCTTTTTCGCGTTTTTTCTGCTCATAGAAGTGCTTAGTCGCATCTAGAATTTTCGCAACAGGAGGTTCAACTGTTTCGGTGATTACTACCAAATCCAATCCCTGTTCTTTGGCAATCTCTAATGCTCTTACTTTCGACATTACGCCTAGTTGTCCTGATTCATCCAGAACCCGTAATTCATTGTATCTAATCTGTTCGTTAATCGCCTGACGTTCTTCGCGTTTTTTGAAATTAGACATTTGTAACTTTTTTGTTTGTGTGGTTGCTTTTTAACATTTTTTTCCTTGTTTTAATATAGTGTTTCTAGCATTCTCGACATGTACTCGCCTACACTATTGTATATTGCGAATTCCGTATCGGTGCTATTAAGAAGTTTAATAACTTCTGGTCTGTTATGGCCAGCGATAAACACTACATTTGCCTTGCTTATCATGGCACATAATATACTTAGCTCATTGGCGGTATCTAAGTCTACAAAAACTGTATCACTTAACCGCATAACACTAAGCGACCAAGCTAAGTTGCTATCTTGAACATGACCATCTGGGTGATATACATTCACAGGAACATTTCTGAATATTGTTTCGTGTAAATCTTCAACATCTTCGATCATCTTCTCATCTGTACTTATGATAGTAACACTTGGTCCATTTTCAGAAAGTTGCATATCTGGTGGGGTGATCGTAAAAATTCCGTTATCCGACATATAGTTCCTCATTAATTAACTAATCGTATCATATTATTTTGTTCGTGTCAATCTTTATTTTTCTCAGCAAATCTGAAGATTTTGCTAATACTCTTTGCTCCAGGCTTAGTATCTGGCAAAGGTTGGATTGTTTCACTGCGTTGTTCTTTTTCTATCTCGACTTCTGGTGACATATTCTGTATAATTTCTTCCAATTCTGGCAGTATTGATTCTTCAATAGATGGTTGTTCAATAGATGTTTCTGATATATTATATGAAACAATGTTCGCCGACACTGGTGTTAGTACTGGACTCAGGGTCCAATCAATGGGCGATGTTGAACTTACTGAATGCCATGTTTCTGGTGTGTTAATTGATATTGTATCTTCGATTTTTGGAATAGGATTACCTGATGGTGTGGGATCTGGCTCAACATCATCCGTCTTTTTATGCTTTCTGTTCCATTCAAATGTGTACTGACTAGCGAGTAGCAGAACAACAGCAAGTGGATCAAATACGAAGATAATAACAATGATTACCCAGCGTACTGCTTCTTCAAGCAAATCTTGTCCCGCATCTTTGCCGTAAATAAACTCTGCTAGATATTTAACTGGACCTACTTCTGCTTCTAGCTTTCTGTACTCTGCCTGTAGAGTGTACTGTTGTTCTGTTAATGCGTCGATAGTTTCGTTTGCTTCACGAATTTTTATTGTTTGTGCTTGCACGATAGTGTCCGAATTTTCATCAGCGCCTACTTGTAAACTATTGCGCAATCTTTCTATTAGCGCCTGACTTGCTGCTATCTGTTGCTCAGCACCATTTCTAATACGAGCAATCTCGTCTCTGGCAGTAGCAATAGATGGAGACTCGCCGGAGCGAACTTCATCAATCTTAGTAAGCATCGCAACTTCACGATCTTTAAGCGATGGTATTTGTGTAGTACGAATTTCATAGATTACACCAGCAAGTCTTGTACGCTCCGTGTCTACTTGTGTAGTAGAATCTTGGCGTATACTCGACACATCAAGTTGTAGCTGTGTTATTCTGCCTCGTTGTGCGTCGGCCCATGCCACTAATGCTCGACGAGTATCACTACCAAATGCTCCATCGCTGCGTACTCCGATGATTGCTTGACCGGCACGAATTTGCTCTCGCTCGTTACTTTGTAATTGATTAGTGACACGAATGATTTCTGCTTCTATATTCGTAATACTGTCTAGTAACGGTTGAACAGAACTATTATCTGCGCCTAATGTTGTAATAGATTGCTCATACTCGCCAGCGGTTGCCTCAAGTCTTATTACCTCTGCTTGAATGTTGATTAGTTGTTCTTCATATGGCTTTGTTCGTTCGGCATCATCTGTTCTTGCATTTTCAATGATAGCATTTTGCTCAGTGATGGCAGGCTGTATTCTGTTGTATGTGCTGTCGATGCGCTCTTGTTCTTGGTCAATCTGTGTCTGTACTTCTGTATTGAAGTTACTGGAACTTGATTCGGCTTTGCGAATTTTATCTTCGGCTCTAACAATAATTTCATTCTGTCGAGCAATCTCTGTTGCCGCTCGTTCAATTTGTGCTACGCCTTCTTGTGCGTTCGATGTTTGTTCAATATGTGCCTTTGATAAGAAACCAAAGATTCCCATACTTGTAATAAACATAAGAACAAGCACACTTACACTAAGATAAGCTCGTAGCCACCATGCGGCGCGATCCCAGTATTTGTGTAACCATACAGCCGCCACCAGTTTGCCAACTTCAAGCGCACTGCCCATGATGATAATAGGTATAGCAGCAGAAGCAAAAATAGCAACCAATCCAGCTACACTATAATAAATTGCCACACTGCTGATGGTCAATGCCGTTATCATTACTAGAACTGCTAACCACATAATTACTCTCCAAACTTAGAGGCAAATCCTTCGTCTATTAATGTTTGGTTTACATCTATGCGTTGTCCATTAATATTCAAAACAAACACTTGTCCTAGTGTTCGTCCAATCTTGCCACGTTTATTCATCATCGTTTGACAAATAAATTCATTACCGAGTAATTCAATAAGCCGATCTCTGGCTCTAATTGCTAATAACTTTTCATCGTCAGCATAACTACGCATATCTGGCACATTTACTCCGTACAATTTAATACGTTGTTTTACCAATACGTTAAACCCAAGATCAATCTCGGCGTCAATAGTATTGCCATCCACTACTCTTACAGTCATACATTTGTATTCATACATAATTTACTACTCTCGTTGGTGACATCAGCACGGCTATTGACTTTTGATGTTACTTCTTATATATTTATCAAAATATATCTATAGGTAGTGTGATTTAATTCCAACGATAGTAGATGTGCGATCCAATGCGTCCCACACGAGTAATACTCCAGTTATCCTTGCTTTTATTCCATACTGGATTAACATATGATGTATGATAGTGTGTACTGCCTTCAGTAAGGCCACGGAAAGTATCAAGCATTACCATATCCCACGCAATACTCCGTGATTCGTATAATACCTCCATGTTTTTTGGTGTGTCATCTTTGCCATCACAGTACCAACTAAACTGACACTTGTTGCGTATCATTTGGCCGTCATCATCTGTTAACCCATCTTTGACAACATCACAGATAGTGTCAGGATATCGAGTGTCCTCTAATCGGTTAAGAACAACATCTGCTACTGCGTATTGATCGGCAAGGCTGCTGCTCCGAGCTTCATAGTAAATATTAAGTGCCATACATTCGACTTGCGGATATAATTCAGAATCATAGGTAACATCATCATCGAATCCAATCTCATACGCGGACATAGAATTTAATGTATCAGGTTCTCCGTACGAGACTGCTGGTAAACATACTACTGCTACTACTGCTAATAAGTTCTTCATGATTAGTACCTCAATTTTATTATATTATAATTCGCCAAACATAATTACTTGCTTGGTAATTCCTCTATCATCAATCAATTTTACTTCGCCATCAGAGACTTTGCCCTGTTTAGTCAAGCTATTACTGCTACTGTTCAGTTTTGCCCGCATGTGGTTAACAGCCTGTTTTTTATTATTAAAGAGATCCCACTCTTTTGTTTTGATGCTACCGGTATTTGTATAATAGATTGTTTCGACTTCGTATGTTGCCATCTTGTAACTCCCTGTTGTATACTATGATAGTGTATTTGTTACTGAATGTCAACCATTATTATTGATTAACAGTAAATATTATGAACGGCCAGAACACCAGGGTTAATCCATTCTGCGTACAAGCCATGCTTACGCAGTACATCACAGACTTCTTGCTTTACACCAAACTCACCATAATTATGAGCATAATAATCAGCCCATGTGTCAGTTACATTGTCTTCGGCGCTAATACGGAATGTATCCGTATTATAGTATCCACCTTCTAGGACAGGACAGCCCATTTTTTTAAGTTCAACGTATGCTTTACGATAATTACGTTTCATAGTGATTCTCTTTTCTCTGTTGCTATACATATAATACACCAAGGTGCCTTGGTTGTCAACCACTTATTCTTCTTCCGTGCTAGTAGTAAATTCTTCAATATTTGCTGCGTTATAAACAATTTCTGACCTGTCAGCCATTGTGAACCGCAAAAATGTGCCAATGACATCATATGCGACATATCCGCGAACGTTCACACACTCGGTATTAATTGTGGTCGGTTGGGTAATTAGATCACTGTTCACGCACCGCGTGCATCCGGTTCGTACTGTTAGAAATGCGACGTTAATAGAATTGGTCATTATTGTACCGCCTTTACTGCTGCCGTATAGATTGGAGTATCTTTAACTTTGTCCATTACATCAAGCAGCATAGCCATCTCTTTGCGGTATACTACATTGAAGCTAGGATCATTGGCACCAATGTCACTTGCGTTGTCTATGATGTCGGCACACTTAACGAACTGGGCTTCGTATGTTGCGTCTGCGCTATGGGCTCTATCCTTTGCTTTACGTTCTGCACGATTGCCATCTTCAGGTTTACTAACATCAGTAAGACCATCAACAATAAGTGCAACATCTGGACCAAACATATCTTGTATGTCTTTTATGCTTACACCAGTATCTTCAACAACATCGTGCAAGTATGCAGCAGAAATCATATCATCCGTACCGCCAAACTTTACAACAAGTAAAGCAACATGGACAGGGTGTACAATGTACGGCTCGTCCGTGTACTTGCGCCGTTGACCAACAGCAGCGTGAGCCGCAGTTGCGTATGTGAATGCTGTTAGTGCTTGGAGTTCCATCATGTTTATACAGTCTCCATTTCTACTTTTTTGAAACCCATAACTGCGACTTTGTAGACAACACCATCAGCAATGAAGCGATCATTCATCATTGAACTACGTTGACCCATGCCGTCTGGACGCTGACGAAGAACGGTAACATTCTCATTGTAGTCGCCGTTGTGGACGGGCTCACCTTTGCGAGTAGGGAAATATTCTTCTTTGATTGACCAAGAACCCATTACATTGTTTGTCCAACGATAAGCATATTCAAGGCACTCTGTTTGGGTGCCGAATGCTGAGATTTCTACGGGGATAGCAACTTCTGCTACTGGTGTGTAACCAAGAACTGCGCCTGTTTGATTGTCAAAGTCGGCGTGTTGTACGATGATTTTCATAGTGATTCTCTTTTCTCTGTTGCTATACATATACAATACACCAAGGCACATTGGTTGTCAAGCAAAAAGCGCAACAATAAATGCTGCGCTTTCAATCACTTATAAAATAGTTTAGAATTAATTTATGTAAGCCACTGTTCCCATGACGGATGACGAATCTCAATAGGCATATTTTTGCGATTCTCTACTAACTGATAGTAAGTAGGCTCATACGGCACACGAATTGGCTTTACTGTTGTTTTGTTGCTTTTACGGGAATTACACGGTCCACAAGCACTCACACAGTTAGTCCAACGTGTTTTGCCTCCTAAACTAATAGGAAGTACATGGTCGACAGTAAGGTTTTGTTTACCGAATAGAATATTACAATACTGACAGGTATTCATATCACGCAGATACAGATTTGATTTACTAAACCTCGGGATACGTCCTCTACGCATGTAATCTTTCAACATGATAACCGCAGGTACCTTTGTTTCCCATCTTGTACTATGAACCATCCAGTCGTCATAATAATCCAGCACTGTGCACTTATCATGAAACATATAGAGAATTGCCTCTTTCCAATTTACAGCAGATAAGGGCAAATAACTCACTGGATATCCGTCACTGTTTATTACGAGTGTATCAGACAACTTCTTATTCCTTTTATTTAATCTGCTTCTTTGATTTCGGGTACTGGGACGGGAGCTTTTTTGCGACGATAAAAGTTTGCGCCATTTGCTTCTAGTTCTTCTGTACGCGCATACTTAGGCATTTGCCTAACTTTGCCGCCATTAGCTAGAAATTCTGCTATCATTACCTGTTCTTCATCTGTAATTTTATCATACATTGTAAATTCTCCAATATTATATGTGTCTTGATTTACCATACAGTATAAACAGCAGACTGTCAAGTAAAAAGTTTATGTGCCGTCTATATTAATCCATACATCATTCTGAAAGCCCTGTATTTTGTTACTAGTAGTGTTGTATATTAGACTTCCGTTCGATGCGTTTGAGGCATCTCGCTCAATAGTTGTTAATTGTGGTAAAAGAAATGGTGTAGAGGATGCAGCCACGGTATTACCTGATGCTGCTGCTTCTGCTGCTGCTTCGGCAGATGCTTCTGCTGCTGCTGTTGCTATTGATTCTGACGTAGCATCGCCCGTACTAAAGGTGGTTAAGCCAGCACTCTTGTCACCAGGACAACTTACCGCGGTGGGAATATTTCCTTTACTCTTTTCATTGGCTGGGCCCTGCGTTCTTGATGCTGTGAACCCAATAGTATTGCCACAATAGTCGTATACTGGAATCTGATCCTCAACAGTAGCAACAAATGCGTCATCTTTATCTAATATAGCCAATACTGCTGGCGTCACGATTAGATGAAATATATTCGCATACTCTATTACCTCATTGGTTTCTGGATCAATATACTGTACCGGATATCCAGCAAGCTGGTCATATGATGATTTAAGACCTGCCGCAATACGAGTATTTTCGGCAACCGTGCCTGAACCAGGATTATGTAGGATTCCTAGGGTAGAGCTACATTCGTCGTCGCCTGGGAATGGATCAGCAAAGTCACTGCCGCCAAGACCTGATCCACTGCCATCATCACTGGATGCATATGCTCCATTGATATTTGTTTCTAGGTAAATTAATTCTTCCATCTCAGTGACAATACTAGAAATAGTGTTTACTAGCTCATTCTCAATGTCAGTTGTGACTGTGCCTGTAGAAATTTCTGGGTAATAATAAGCAATGTCCCCAAATATGCCTGGATCTTTTGTAGAGATATCACCAGGATTAGTAATAAAGGAACTGGTGTTGAATGAACCGTCAAGAGATAAACATGTCGAGATTGATGGAAAGCCTATCTTACGAATTAGAGCATCACCTTTACCTAATAGTGAACTAAACGCCTGCTCAATCATATTAGGAATAGCAACTGGATTGATTGCTGTACCACAAAAGTTAATCATGTTTGCTACATTGATAGCTTCATTCAGAATACCGTTAAGTCTTCCGAGAACACTATCGATTGACAACATATCCATAAACTTATTAAACGAATTCGCAAGAGATTGTAGCGCACCACGCAATGCTGCTTGTAAGCGATCTAATCCAAGTAACGCATTTAAATTTGCTGACAAACAAATCTGAATGTTGGGCAACTTGAAGCCATGCCCGCCGAGAACACTACATATAAGTTCTCTTAGAGTGAAACTGTAATTTGCTCCTGCAACAATTCTAAGAGCATCGCTGCCTAACGCAGTAGTGCCGCTTAGATGATGTCTTCCGTCAATATAACTATTGACATTTTGTAAACCTGATTTGAAGTCTGTAAAACTCATAATGTATCTCCGTTATCCCGCATTCACATTGCCACTTGCGCTAGTGGCTTTTGGATTTCCGTGTGGGTGACCGTCGTGACCTATTTGTCTAAATAGTCGGTCTGGCGCCGCGGAATCATTTAGAATAATAATAGGTTTGCCGTTTGCTCTAACATTTGTCACGGATGCTCTTAGTGGTCCACCGCCATGCGAATTGTTATCGCCCTGTAATACAATATCGCGACCATTTACGCGTACTTTAGTACTGCTAGATTGTGTTTTTGCTCCACAAGCTCTCGAATCATTATTTCTATGTACACCCGGCATTTTTCAAATCCTTATTATATACATATTTATACATTTGAATTTAGACATAAAAATATCCGGCGGACCGGATATAATTACGTTAACAATGTGTGTTATCTTACAGAACTAAGCCGGCTGGTGCCTTGACAATGCCACTTGTTGATTCGATATATGAGTCCGCGATATCCTTCATAGTTTTCGTTATTGTGAGAATATTAGACCTGTTTATTGAAATTGGGTCTGTTCCCAAGGGATTGATACTCATCAGCCAGGGAACCAGCATAGCTTGTCCATTCTGGGGGTGCATGGTGAATACTAGTGGTCTAACGAGGGTAATCTCTGTATCTGTTCTTTCTGCTAGTTTTCCAACGAGTTCTTCGCCGTTGCTCAGCTTCAATGTGACAATATCGTTGATTTTATAGTTCGAATTTGCTAATAGCATCTGTAGTCGTTTCCTTTTCTGTATTTTCTGTTATAAGTTTTCTGACCATATTGGGATCCATTCTTGAAAGTGCTTGTCCGCCGCCCTCTACTAATAATTCACCGTTGTGATAAATCTGAGGGACTGTGTTATGTCCTTCTGAAATAATGAATTCTCGTGCTTCTGGGTTTTGGCCAATATTAATCTCTTCATACTCAAAGTCATTTCGAGTCAAGTATTGTTTTGCCATAACACAGAAGGGACAGTCATCTTTGGAGTATACTGTAATCATAAACTAAATCCTTTGAATGTATCATCGGTAACATCCTGTGTGGTGCCGCCGTTCACATAACTCGTAATTTCCGTTTCTTGCGGCGCTACCTGTACATCACCACCAGCAATCCACTTTTGTGTCCACGGTAACGGGTTACTTGTTTGTGAATATGCTTTTGGCAGACCTGCGTTGGCCATACGTTTGCCAGCAATGTATTCGATGTATTCGCATAGTAGCTGCTTATTAAGACCAAGCATACTGCCGTCTTTGAACAAATATTCTGCCCAATCTTTTTCTTGATCAACCGCATCAATAAACATTTGAATGCTTTCTGCTTCTGTTTCTTCAGAAATTTTGATAAAGTCAGCATCATCTTTTTTGAGTGTTTTTAGCAATAGTTGCGTACTGCCTAGGTGTAGATTTTCATCACGAGCAATAAACTTAATAATCTTGGCATTGCCTTCCATCTTTTTAAGTTCAGCAAACGCCCAACTACATGCGAATGAAACGTAGAAGCGAACACCTTCAAGAATATTAACACTCATAAGTGCCAACCATAGTTTCTTCTTGAGTTCGTATAGGTCAACTACCAGTTCTTCGCCATTGACTGTATGTGTGCCGACACCCAACAAGTTATACCAACCTGCTGCTGTGATAAGGTCGTCATAGTACTTTGAAATATCGCCAGCACAGTCAACAATCTCTGGAATGTCCATCAGTCCATCAAAGATTTTGCTTGGATCACTATAGATATTACGAATAATATGTGTATAGCTGCGTGAGTGAATAGTCTCACTAAATGTCCAAGTAATAATCCAGTTTTCAAGTTCTGGCAGTGAAACAATACTA
>TARA_R110000772_G_scaffold7145_7_pt1 | contig 11657 bp, 9 predicted proteins | sample TARA_R110000772 | Tara Oceans TARA_R110000772 (sample SAMEA4397948) | marine metagenome | biome: Polar Biome; feature: [SRF] surface water layer (ENVO:00010504); material: water (ENVO:00002006), including particulate matter (ENVO:01000060) such as... | depth 5 m | reverse complement strand
ACTGCCCTTGAGAAAATGACAGAGTTGTATAACTCAGCCCTTTCGGGCATGTCTGATTTAGAGCAGCAAGATATGGGTGATGCCGGGAAAGAGTTTATTGCGACTATTGAAAAGCAGAGAGACCTTATTGCTAAGTTTGTTAAGGCAAAGGAAGAAGCTGCCGCAGCACCGGACCTACTCAACGCTGAGAAAATAAGGTCTCAAGATGCTGCAATGAATTCGCTTAAGGATAAGATGGCTCTCCTTAACATAGAGATTCTAAAGACCCAAGACTCAGATGCCTACGACGCAGAATTATCTCGTCAAAGAATAAGAGATCAAGACCTTCAGTTGTTGGCTCAAGTTGCTTTGGGTAAACTTACTAAGGAGGACGCTAGCGATCAAAGGGAGGCGCTTGGGTTATTTGAGAGTAAACTCTTAATTCGACAGAGCTTGGTTAGGCTCGAAAAGGCTGATGAAGCTGCTCAAAAAGCTGCCTTAAAAGTGGCTAACGAACAACTCAGACTTAGGCAGGCCAACGAGAAGGCACAAGCTGCTGCTATAGCACGTCAACTTGCAGCGGCTGATAAACTTGCAGCTAAGCAAGAAGAACAGAACAAGAGAGACACCTACGCAAAACGCCTACAGGAAGACAAAACAAGACTATTATATGCAGAACAATCACATGGTAAGAAGAGCTTAAACTACAGAGAATTATCCCTCGCAATAGCAGGGAAAATAACTGCTGAGGCAAATAGACGAGCTGGAGTTGACAAAGACATAGCCCTAAGTCTATTGGTTCAACAAAGACTTCAGGAGCATATAAAGTGGAAAATATCGGATGCCGCTGACAATGCAACTGCGTTAGCGACTGCTCTTAGAGAAGCCTCTTCTGCAATGAGAGCTCTTAACTCTGTTGGTGATGGCATAAGTAAATCTCTTTCTGTAACTGTAGCTAAAATTAACGCTATAGAGGCTGGGGGTTCTGGTAAAATAGCTGGCGTAATTGAGTCACACCGCGCTAACATAGCAAAAGCTACTTCTGCTGCTTTTGATAGCGGTGCGCTTCTTCCCCAAGACATACTAGCAAATATGGATGTGCAGTTAGAGGATCTAGCAAAGTTAGAAATGGCGTTAAAAAGGCTCGAAGCCCTTGAGGGAAAAAACAAAACGGATAAAGGTGATAAAGAAACTGGCAGTGCTGCAATAAAGAAACTTATCCTTGAGGCAGAGCACAGAGAAAAGATTGCTGGCTTAACTTCCGAACAGGCTCGGTATGAAGATCTTTTGTTTAAGACACAAGAGTCAAATGCCACAAAAAGGGAGCCTCTTTTAGACGCCGAATTAAGAATTGCTGTTGACTTAATTCACGCAACTAATGAGCGCATACGTGTCATTGAGCTACAGAAGAAAGCTCAAGAGGATTTAGCCAACACTATATCAAGCTCTATGGAAACCGCCATGATGTCTATGGTTAGTGGCACTAAAAGTGTCAAAGATGCCTTCCGCGAGATGGCGCTTGACATTGTTAAGCACCTCTACAAGGTTCTTGTTGTGCAGCAGATGATACAGTCTATTGGCGGTATGATCCCCGGCCCTATCGGTAAGGCAATGTCTACATACGGTCAAGCTGACGGTGGTGCATGGTCAGGTGGATCTCAGATACAAGCATACGCTAACGGTGGTGTAGTTAATAGCCCTACCCTTTTTGGCATGAGTGGCAGCAAGACTGGCCTCATGGGTGAAGCTGGCCCTGAAGCTATCATGCCACTCAAGCGTGGATCTAATGGTAAGCTGGGCGTACAAATGGAGGGTGGCGGAAACCAAAGTACAGTAGTTAATCAGACGTTTAATTTCTCTGCTAATGGCGACGAGAGTGTTAAGCGCATCATCTCAGAGAGTGCTCCTGCTATAGCTGAGATGACTCAGGCTAAGATTATAAATAGTCGTCGAAGAGGCGGTCAAATGAGACAGGTGTTTAGATAATGGCTTTAATAACTACTCCCACTACAATAGGGTTTGAATCTATAGAGTTTAGGGCAGTTAATGCCACAGCTATCTCTATGTCTCCCTTTACCTACAAGCAACAAGTTTTTGCTCACGCAGGCCAAAGGTGGGAAGCCTCTGTTACAATTCCCTCTGTAAGAAAAGACCTTGCGGCACCTTGGACAGCATTTCTTCTGAGGTGTCGTGGGCCAGAGAATACTTTTCTACTGGGAGACCCCGATTATACAGATCCTCAAGGTACCCTGCGCTCAACAACTGCTATTCCTACGGCATCTTTAACGGGTGATATTAACGCCACTACAGCTTCAATAGCTTTTGTAACTCAGACTGACACCCTTAAGGCTGGAGACTACGTTCAGGTTGGATTAGGATCTTCTGCAAGGCTTTATAAAATACTAGAAGACTGTCAAGGTGACAGCGCAGTAGAGGTCTGGCCTAAGCTGCGCGACACCTACGCTGAAGCACTAATAAAAACTGACAGCCCTAAAGGGGTTTTCAGGTTAAGAGACCCTGCATCTTCTTGGTCTATAAACAATCAAAGCAGCTACAATATATCATTTGAAGTAGTAGAAGCGATTACGGGGTAAAAATGACTGACATTAAAATATCTGATCTTACAAGTTTAAGTAGCGTTGACATTGCTGACGCTGATTTAATCCCTGTTGTAGATAGCTCTACGTCCTTAACCAAGTCTATCAGCTACATTGACTTGAAATCAGCCATCATATCTGATGCTGGATACGGGACTAACGACAGGCTATTTGTTGCAAGCAATGGTAGTGACTTTAACACTGGGCAGGATATAAACTCCCCGTTGCTTACTCTCTCCCACGCACTTACCCTTGTTAATGAGAATGGTGTTATTTTAATTGGCAGTGGCACGTTTACAGAAGTCGCCCCAATGATTATGCCAAGAAACGTAAGTATCGTTGGTAGTGGTCTGCGTGTTACAACTATAAAACCTACAGTTGCTACAAACACTCAACCTTTGTTTAAAGTAGACAGTGGTGCTTATCTGACAGGTATGACCTTTGCTAACCATCAAGCTGGTGGCTGGGCGGTAGCCTTTAACGAAAATGCTAACAACACCTCTCTTGGGGCTGCTGATGTTGGTGCTTACATCTTAAAGTCACCCTACATACAAAACTGCACAAGCTACACTGCTGAAGATGATAGTGGTGTTGCTGGATCTACCTCAGATGGTACCACAGGTGGTGGTATGCTTATTGATGGGGACTCATGTGCATCTAACTCTCCCATCCGCTCTATGGTAGTTGACAGCTTCACACAGATCAACCTTGATGGACCGGGCTGTCTTGCTACAAACAACGCTTACGCACAGCTAGTTAGTTTCTTTGGTACCTTCTGCTCTTACCACGTTAAGGCAATCAACGGCGCACAGGTTAACCTTTCAAACTCAACTACAGACTTTGGTACATACGGGCTTGTCGCAGACGGTAGGTCAACAACGGCTATCTTTTCTGGTACATCTGGTGCTGCCTCTATTGGCGACGCTACTATAGAAGTCACAAGTCTCTCAAGCAGCACTATTGGGAGCAGTAACAAACCAACTGTCGGACAAGTGTTTGATGTAGGGTCTGAGACTAAGACAGTTACAGGTGCCGTTTCTATCGCAGGTGGCTACTCAATAAACTTCTACCCACCTTTTACTTCAGCACATAGCTCAGGCTCAGCTATTTCCTTTTTCCAGCGTAGCCAAATCTCTACCTCTGGTCATACTATGGAGTATGTTGGGGCAGGCACTAACTATACGGCACTGCCGTACAACGGTGGCGTCCCTGTGCCAGCCAATGAGATTAACGAACTTAACGGGGGTCGAGTATTCTTTTCCACTACAGACCAAAACGGTACACTGCGGGTTGGACACCAATTCTCTGTGGACGGTACAACAGGTTCGGTTACTATTAGTGCAGACGAGTTTAACTTGTCGGGTCTTAACGCCATTGGTCCATTCTCTCGTGATGGTGGATTTAGCACAGTGGGTGTGCAGCTACTTGAAGTGTCAAACAACGCTAACCTAGAGGCTTCCACAGGTACAGCAGATGGCAACACTGCCCCAACTCAGTACGCAGTTAAGACTTGGACAGAGGCTAACTTCTTACAGGATATTGTAGGGGATGTTACCCCTCAACTTGGTGGCGACCTTGACCTCAACGGCAACGATATTGTAACCACATCAAACGGTAACATAACATTAAACCCCAACGGCTCTGGTATCCCTGTAATAACAGGTAACTCTACTCGTGGCTCTGGTCAACTAAAACTAAACTGTGAGCTTAATACTCATGCAGTAATACTAAAGGGGCCTGCTCACAGCGCAGCAGCAGACTACACCTTTACCTTACCGCAGAGTATGGGTACCAGTGGGCAGATCTTATCTACAGACGGTACTGACACGGTAAGCTGGGTAAACGCTACCTCAAGCTATAGCAATAATAACGTAGACTCGCACCTTAATGTTAGTGGTGCCTCAAGCAACTACTTCCTTCAGTGGAGTGGTGCAGACTACCAATGGGTAGGCATCTCAGCTTCATACGATGATGCAGCAGTAAACACGCACCTTAACACTAGCACTGCTACAACTGGTCAGGTGTTGTCTTGGGACGGTGCTGACTACGATTGGATAAGTGCTGGTACTTACGCTAACACAGATGTAGACACGCACCTTAACACTAGCGCTGCTGCAACTAGTCAGGTACTATCTTGGAATGGCAGTGACTACGCTTGGATAACTAATGGCTCTGGTGGGGGTGGTGCTACAGTAATAAGCGACCTTACAGACGTTACCATATCTACTGCCTCAACAGGTCAAGTGCTGTCTTATAACGGCTCTGCTTGGGTTAACGGGGCTGTTATTCCTACGACTGGTACTATAGCCTCTCAGGACGCAAGTAGTGTGGCTATTACTGGTGGTGATATTACAGCGATCTTCACTGAGACACCTACTACAATCGCAACAGGTGCAAGCTCTATCATATGCGACTTAAGCACCTCAAACTTCTTTGTGTACACTTCAAACAGTGCCACAGATGCAGCCACGGTGTCTATCACTAACCCACCTACCTCTGGTACAGCTCAAGGGTTTACCTTAGAGGTTAATAATGTTGACACTGACGCTCTTGCAATCACTTGGCCTAGTGCAGTAGATTGGTCTGGTGGTACAGCTCCGGCTAACCCAGCCGCAGGTGAAACAGATGTGTATGTCTTTTACACTAGGGATGGCGGGACAACTTATAAAGGGTTTCATGTAGGAGACAACATGACATGAGTATTGCCTTTCTGCTTATGCAAGCGGGGGCTGTCTCATCATCAGCGGTTACTTATGATTATTACTACCCGCTGACAAATACGAGCACAGATCCCACCGCAGCGACTTGGGCTAAGCCCCTTGACTATTCTTTTGTAGCCAACGATGGGATCTATGCCAACTCTGTAATCACTAACATGGACAATATGTTTTTAAACAGCACATCGTTTAATGATGCAGATATAATTACTTGGGACGTTAGTGGCGTGACTTCTATGGCCTCTATGTTTAATGGGGCCACATCCTTCAACTTAAACATATCTACTTGGGTTGTAACACTCGTCACCTCAATGAATTTAATGTTTAATGGGGCTACATCCTTTAATCAAAACCTTGGTGGAGTTACTACCTCTGTCTCTGGCAGCCCATTTAACTTTGGGATAAACTTAGATACCCCGTTTGACCTTATACCTAGTTTTCAGACTACATCAAGTACAACAGTTGGGGGCTGGACAACTGGCCTTACCTCACAACCAACTAACTTCTCTTCAGGGGCAACCTCTTGGACTAACTCAGATCATCGACCGTTCTTGTCTGATGGTACAACCCGAATAAACACTTAAGGATAACACAATGGCTGTAAAAACTAAACTTTGGGAAGGTACACGAGACCTTCATCACGCTTGTGAGCAACACCCTATTGGTCAAGCAATGGCATCTGGTAGCCCTAAAATTGAAGTCTACTACGCTTGGGTAGATGCTTTATCACGACTGCATAAACGACTTGATCCTTTTATGCCGGAGGTACTTCACCGGACAAAAGAGCTTAGAGAGGATTTGGAAGATATTATAAAGAGCCAACAAGATGTTGCAGAAGTGAAGTTAAATAAAGCCCCTCCTTTTGCAAAGTATTTTGCTAAGGGTCTTCAGTCTTGTAAGAATAAACAAGCTGGTGCATCCTATGTCCTTGCTGGTGCAGGTCTTATGGGTGGAGCGTTAATGGTTAAAGCCTTGGGAGATAACTACCCAACAGCTCACCTACAGTGGGAAGATCGCAGAGCAGCATTGGATGCACTCGGTGAGATACGTGAGAATGGCAAGGTCATTAAAGAAGCTCGTGAATGTTTTGCTGCGTTGTTGCAAATCATGGATGAGATTGAAGAGATGACAAAAGATGCCTAGAGAGCTATTAGATGGCATAGCAAGAACTTTGGAGGGGGATGTAGTACGCCCCTTCTTTGCGGTAGAGTTGAACTTTCCCAACGACGAGGTTCTTAGATTTTGGACTGGAAATGGCTTACTTTATAACACGGAGCAGGGTTTAGAATACCTCGGCACAGGTAACGCGCTTAACTTTTCATCTGTTGAAGAGACCTCTGAGCTTTCTGTTAAGGGGGTAGAGTTAACTTTGTCTGGCGTACCCTCACCTCTGATCGACTTAGCAATTTACGCAGATTATCAGGGAGGTCTTTGCAGCATCTACTTTGGCATGTTTCAAGAGGGTTCAATCCTTACTGAGTCCTCTGCGTTTCAATCTGAGATCTACCTTCTTCAAGAGGATGGCGACAGGTTTCTTTTAGAGACAGGATCTTCTAGTTTTACAGAGATATTTACTGGCTACATGGATCAGATGAATATCAAAGAAGAGGCCACTACCAGTACCATTATCTTAACCGCAGAGAATAGGCTTATTGACCTTGAGCGTCCAAGACCCTCTAGGTTTACCTCTGGTTATCAAAAGACCTTATTTCCTAATGACAGGGGTTTTGAGTATGTTGAAAGCCTACAGTCTCAGCAGTTGTTTTGGGGACGCAGCGATTGAAAATTAAACAAGAGTTTTATGATGATGTTGCGGAGGATATGAAGTCCTTAATAGAAGCCCATTGGGATGAGATAGCCTTAAATAAAGATAAGATAAAACTTAATCCAGATTGGGATAAGTATAAACAACTAGAGGGTTTAGGCAACCTAAAGATCTTTACTGTTAGGAATGACAGTGATCTAGTTGGATACTTTATCTGCACGGTTGGCAGCAACTTGCACTATAAAGATCATACGTTTGCAGTCAACGATGTTTTATTTCTTCACAAAGATTACAGAAAGGGCTTAACAGGGGCAAAGCTAATTAAGTTTGCAGAGAAGTGCTTAAGAGAAGACGGTGTGTCTGTCTTGGTGATTAACACTAAGGTACACCAGCCCTTTGATAAGCTCATGGAATTTCTCGGCTTTAACTTAACTGAGCGGGTCTACTCTAAGTATATAAGGTAAACAATGGCAATATCAGCAGTAGCGGCATTAGTAACAACAAGCGCGGGTTGGGCGGCAGGTACTCTAACAACCGGGTTTATGATATCCTTTGCAACCAACTTTGTTCTTGGGGCGGCACTAAAAGCACTTACTCCAAAGCCTAACGTCCCCTCTCCTGCGGGTAACGAGGCAAACCGGGGTCTACAGGTTACTGTAAGGGGATCAGCAGTAAACCACCAAATTGTTTATGGTGAAACCAAAGTGGGTGGAGTTGAAATCTTTAATGCAGTCAGCTCCTCTGAAAACAAACTGTTGCATAAAATCATTGCTTTCACTGGGCATGAAATATCTTCTTTTGTTAAGATCTACCTTAATGATGAGTATTTAGAGCTAAACGCACAGCAAGATTCTAACGGTGAAACTTACTACACTCCGACAAATGCTAAAGGCCCCCTTGAGGAAAACAGCGACCGCTACAACAGCTCTGTGCGTATCTACGTTAAAAGGGGCGGTCAAGAAAACAACACTGCCATAACCTCACTTACTTCAGCGGGGGTTGGTTGGACCACTGACCATAAATTGCAGGGCATCTCTTACTTATACGTTAGGCTTGCGTTTGACAGTGACGTATTTCCTAACGGTGTCCCTAACATATCCGCAGTCATTAAAGGCAAAAAAGTATATGACCCTAGAGCAGATGCAACTGTGTGGTCAGATAACCCTGCGTTGTGTCTTAGGGACTACTTGCTTAATAGCACTTACGGACTTGATGAGCCAGTAGGCCGTGTTGACGACAACTACTTCATTAAAGCTGCTAATGTATGTCAGCACTATAACTACCCCACATTAACAGGAGATCAACGGTTTACGCTTAACGGGGCATTTACCACGGGGGAGCAGCCTGTTGACATCCTTGGTTTAATGTTGACTAGCTTAGGTGGACAACTTTGGTACGGCCAAGGTAAATGGAGGCTTAAGGCTGCTCACTATGAAGCCCCTACAATACTTTTAAATGAGGATGACCTTAGATCTGGTGTAGACGTTGTTACTAGGCACTCAAGAAGGGACAACTTCAACACTGTTAGTGGCATTTACCGTGGGGAAGAGACCTCTTATGAGCCTACAGACTACCCACGAGTAACTGACGCCTTATATGTAGAGCAGGATGGGCAAGAGCTAGTACAAGACTCTGATCTTACCTTTACCGATACTTCTGCAATGGCGCGTAGGCTTGCTTTAATATTCTTAGAAAGAAACCGTCAACAAGTTACCGTAAACGCCACCTTTGGGCTTAAGGCTTTTCAGGTGCAAGTTGCAGACATCATAAAGTTTAGCTTTGACCGTTTTGACTTTGATGAGAAAGAGTTTGAGGTAGCTAACTGGAGTTTTACTATGGACCCCGGTGGAGAAGCTCTTGTACAACTTTCTTTGCGAGAAATACAAGCCTCCGTGTTCGACGATATAAACGATGCTGTACAATACACAAAGACTAATCAACAAGGATTAAGCATCTTTAGTGTACCTAACATCGGATTAGAAGTAGATGGCACCACAAGGGTTGTCTCTGAAAAGATTGTAACGGAGTTGTCTGCAATAGTCACCGCTACAGACCCATCTAGGGTTGACCACGTAGAGGTGCAATATAAATTAAGCGCCGATCAAGACTACTTATCTATGGGGTCTGGACCACTTGGTACTTATAAAGCTCAGGACTTGATACGCGGAGACTATGACGTAAGAGCTAGGGGTGTAAACACCTTTGGTGTTAAGGGCCTCTGGGAATACAACATTGGGTTTGAGCTTAATCCCCCTGATGATCCACCCCAACAGGTTGGGCAGATTACTTATGAGATATCTCAGGGTAGTTTATTCCTACGGTGGCCTGCCGTAACTGACCTAGATTTATCTTACTATCAGGTGCAGCACTCCCCTTACACATCAGGTGCCGTTTGGGGCAGTGGTACAACCTTGTCTGTTGAGAAAGTACCTCGGCCTGCAACGTCAACTGTTGTGCCAGCCAGATCAGGTACGTTCTTAATTAAAGCGTTTGATAAACTGGGGCAACCAAGTCTGGACGCCTCTGTTGTAGTTGTGCCGCCAAGCGTACTCCCTGCCCTCGACAATTCCTACACTCAAACAGAAAATGCGGGTTTTATTGGTGACAAGACTACTAACGTAATTGTTAACACTTTACCAACTCCAGATGAGCTTATCATAAGCACTTTGTCTGGGGCAACAAATCAAGGCATATACTATTTTGGTGGCTTGGTAGATGATGGCATTACTACCCCTTACGTTTCAACTTACATTGATTTAAGCACAGCGCGTACTTCAAGGGTAACTGGGTTTGTAACCTTTAACAGGCACAGAGACTATAATGATAGTTGGGACAACATCCCACAGGCTTGGGACACTTGGCCTGTTTTGTTTGACGATTTGACGCAAGAAGAGGCAGCTTGGGGAGACACGGCTGCTCAAATAGAGGTATCAATTACTAATGCAGATCCCGCAACAGCAGTAGACTGGTCATCTTATGAGCCTGTAAGTGGCGGTCAAATTGTAGCGAGAGGGCTTAGGTTTAGGGCAGTTCTTTCCTCAACAAACTCTGGTGTCTCTCCAAGCATAGAAACTTTATCAATCGAGGTTGCATACTAATGTCACAATCATATGAAACTATCGCTGGCACCGAAACGGCAGCACAAGCTAAAGCTAAGATCAACAACACTTCTGGGGCGCTTAGGTCTAACCACTCTGGACCAAATGAGCCAACAGACAAAACTGCTTATATGTTTTGGTTTGACACCACACTTAACCTTTTAAAGTTAAGAAACACCGCTAACGATGCTTGGGTTACTGTAGGAGAGTTGGATGATACCAACAGCGACTTTCATCCAATCATTCAAAACTGGGCTATAACTCACAGCGGAGATGACCTTTTGTTTAAGTACAATGGCACTAACACAATGAAGTTAACCTCCACCGGAGACCTTACTGTAATAGGTGATATCACTGCATTTGGAAGTATATAACTATGGCAATACCCTCTTCTGGTCCAATAAGTTTTAGAGCACTTAGTAACGAGTTTGGGGACACTGGTAGTGTTAGTCTGAGCGAGTTTCTAAGAGGGGGCAGCCTTGTACCTGACTTTAGTGGTAACTCAAATGTGCCAACTACTGCCAACGACGTAGATATGTCAGATTACAGGGGGTCATATGACTTTTTTGAAGTTACCTTAAACGTACTCACAACTCAAGAACTTAACTTAGACACTTATGCAACTGCAAACGGGTGGGATGGCCTTCAGCCAATAGCCCTTACCTTAAACACGGGGAGGTGGTTGTGGTCTAACAGCACAGGTGCTCCAGCCCTTTTAATCCCTGCCACAGTACCTTACTGCCTACTTTTTAACTACGGGAATATTATAGGTAAGGGTGGTGTTGGCAACGGTGGTGCTGGTGGTCCTGCTATACGAGATTATTCAGGTAACTTGCACATAGCTAATCAGTCTGGTGCGTACATTGCTGGTGGCGGCGGCGGTGGGGGCGGAGGAGCCTACACCTCTGGCGGGGGTGGCGCTGGTGGCGGCGCTGGTGGTGGCCCAACAGGCAATGACGGCTACGGCTCATTCAACGGCGGCGCAGGCGGGGCCGTAGGCCAATCCGGTTCTAACGGTGCAGGTGTTGGCAGCTACTTTGGCTACGGAGGCGGCTCTGGTGGCGGTGGTGGCACAACAGTTGACAGAGGCAGTAAAAAAGATAATCCATCAGGCGCTGGTGGCGGCGGTGGTCGTGTTCTCCCTGGCACAGGCGGAGTTGGACCACGTAACGCTGGTAACGGTGGGTCTGCTGGAGGCGCTGGTAGCAGCACTGCTGGCGGTCAGTGGCATGCTGGTGGCGGCGGGGGCTGGGGCGCTTCAGGTGGAGCAGGGACAAACGGATCAGGCGGCGCTGGTGGTCGGGCTATTACTTGGTCAAGCACACAAGGTACAGTTACAAACAGCGGTACAATTTATGGGGGCTACTTATAATGAAACTTACAGTCATCCATAAACACTTTCTGGCAAAGTTTCCTATTTTGTGTGAAGAGAGTATTAAATTCTTTGAGGATCACGCTCTTATTGAGGAGTGGTCTGTTTCTAAATTCTTAGAGTACCTTA
>TARA_R110000772_G_scaffold125641_2_pt1 | contig 11659 bp, 12 predicted proteins | sample TARA_R110000772 | Tara Oceans TARA_R110000772 (sample SAMEA4397948) | marine metagenome | biome: Polar Biome; feature: [SRF] surface water layer (ENVO:00010504); material: water (ENVO:00002006), including particulate matter (ENVO:01000060) such as... | depth 5 m | reverse complement strand
GAACCAGAACCTGTCGAACCAGAACCCAAGAAAAGCAAAAACATACCATTGATAATTTGCGCAATAGTTGTGATTCTAGCATTAATTATATTCTCCAGCTCCTCTGACCCCGAAGTATTACCAATGAACTGGGATGAAAAATTAGAAAAAGAGTTTAAAGAGAAAGGTATAGATAGAGACTCATACTTGCGCGATTTTAAGAAAAAACAGCAAGCAGAGTGATGAACCTAATCATAGACTCAACTCTATCCGAACCACCCAGCGAGATATCCTGCTTCAGGGACGTAACTATGTATAGTAAAGTGTTTCATTTTGAAAACGTACTACTTTCCTGCAAGATGGGCACAAGATCTATGTACTGGAACTGGCTAAAGAATAACGGCGCTCATGACTTCATCTCTTATGTTTTACACGAAGGAGAGCTGGAATCTGGCGCATTAATACATCCAGAAAAAGGAGATATAGTTGTAGATAGAATAAATGCATTCAACTTAAACTACATAATAACTAGACTCAAAAAAATATCAGACAATCTATAAATGAAAAAATATATATTAATTTTAATTATCCCTTTTTTGCTTAATTGTTCTACATTTAAAAAAAGTAAAAACACCAATAACTCGACAAGTATACAACAAGTTATACCAAGTATTAATGATTTCAATAAAGCTGATATAAATAAAGACCAAGTTATAGATAAAAATGAATCAATTAAATTTTTTAATAAAAACAATTCAATAGACTACGATACTCCTTTTGCAGCTTTCTCTATACTGTCAACCATTGTTATGGTTATTTGTTTTTGGCCGATAGTTTATTCTTATTTAACGTCGTTAATTAAAAGATTCAAGAATCGTTCTTGATTTTTTTGCTTGACCTTTCTTGTTTTTTATTGTATAGTTATGTGATCTAATTATTAATCGCATTCGTTATACTATACATGAAAGATAAAACAGGAGAACTTTTAACAGACAATATCGCCGGAGTAAACAGAATATTACCCCATAAACATAAATATGCATGGGACTTATTCCTTAAAAGTTGTGCAAACAACTGGATGCCCACTGAAATATCTATGCAAAATGATATAGCTCAATGGAAAAACGATGAAATTACAGAAGATGAGAAATTACTTGTTAAACGATGTCTTGGATTTTTTGCTGGAAGCGAGTCTTTGGTTGGCAATAATTTGCTTTTGTCCGCTTTTCGTTATATTACGGATGCTGAGTGTCGCCAGTATATATTGCGTCAAGCTTTTGAAGAAAGTCTTCACAACCTAACTGTTGTATACATATGCGATAGTCTTGATTTAGAAATTGATGAGGTTTATGCAGCCTATCAAAATGTCCCAAGCATTAAAGCTAAGGATGACTTCTTAATGCAGATTACTGATGATATTAGTTCTAATGACTTTAACTCAACTAGTATTGAGGGCAAGCAAGCTATATTAAGAAACTTCTTAACCTATTGGATTATATGCGAAGGTACTTTTTTCTTTAGTGGCTTTGCTATGCTTCTTGCGCTTGGTCGTCAAAATAAATTACAGGGTGTTTCTGATCAGATTAAATATACTTTGAGGGACGAAAGCTCTCACATTGCATTTGGAACTTATCTCATCAATACTTTAATTGATCAAAACCCCTCTATTTGGACTAAAGAAATTCAAGAGGAATTCATTGAACACATTAAAAAAGCAGTTGACCTTGAAATTGCTTACGCAAAAGATGTTCTTCCCACTGGAATACTTGGGTTGAATGCAGACATGTTCGTAGACTATATGCATTATATCGGCAATAGACGCCTAGAGGCCATAGGATTAGATTACAGGTTCCCTAGTGATAAGAACCCATTCCCTTGGCTAGGAGAGGTTGTTGACGTGCAGGCGATGGGTAATTTTTTCGAAAGAAGAGTTCGCGAGTATCAACAAAGCGGCTCGCTAGAAGACGACTTTTAAATTCTAAAAAGCGTCTTGGGTATTCTGTTTGCCATCTTGCTTAATCAATATTCGTGTTTTCATCCTCAAGGCGCTTAATTTTATTAGATATATAACTTACATGTAGTGTAATCTACATAGTGGCATGCAGTCGTATATATACATTATCTAGCGTAAGCGGAGAAACTGGAACTCTTCGCTATATATCGAGTGAATCAATATCCAATTCCTACAGGGTAACTACTCCAGAGATTTATTCCACAAATGGCTACATAACGAATCTAAGCTCTACTAACGTAAAAATTTATGACTCGGAAAGTTTTCACAAGGGTTATAAAAATTATGCAATTAATTATGAGTATCCAGAAATAACATCTAGTGGTTCTTTTTTTTATTCAAGCAAAGAGCCATATATTTCAGGTGAATCTTCCGATTTTATTGGCGAATCCATAAAGCTTAATGGTGACGGAAGAGTTCTTGCCGCAAGCTCTCCTTCTGGAAATGGGCTTGTTAGAGTTTTTTCTTCTGATGGAGACTATTGGAGGCAGCTGGGTACAGATATAGCGGGCGCACCTTTTGATGGTCTAGGTTCCTCTATAGATTTAAACGAAGAAGGCGATATGTTAGCGATTGGGGTTCCTTTTGCAAATCTAAATTCAGGTTTAGTTAAAATTTATGATTGGGATAACTCTTCCTGGGTCGCTAGAGATCCATCTATTAGCGGGAAATCTATTGAGAATTTTGGCCACTCACTTTCTTTAAGTAAAGGCGGGGATTATATTGCAATTGGTGGACCCTCGGCTAATTTAAATTCAGGTATTTCTCGTGTTTATAATTGGAACAATGGATTGTGGAACGAAATGAGTAACGGTATTAGCGGAATTTCCGATGAAGAACATTTAGGCTCCGCTATAGATATATCTACAGATGGGCAAAATATTTTGGTTGGTGGATCTGGAGGTGATGGCGGTAATGGACTCGTCAGGTCTTACGATTATAGCGGAGCCGCCTCTAGCGGATTGCTTGGTGGATTGATTTTTACCTCAAACGAAGAAGATTCTTCTTATAATGATTTTTCTATTTCAGTCTCTCAAATAGCTGGAGGCACAACTGCCCCTAACGCACCGACTCCAGCTACTGTTGCCTATAATGCCCCAGCGAATCTAATCGTATCTGCCGACATAAACAATGGGCAAGCCACAAATAGCGGTGTAGCAATAAATCTATCCTCCCCCGCAAATTCCGCTGAACTTTCTTCTGCTGGCTTTTCTGTATCCATGGCTAGCGGTCTAGAACTGGATCCTATAATACCTTCCGGGCCGACCCTAACAGAGGGTGGCATCGATCCATATTGGAACCAATTAGGTCAAACTATTAATGGGTCAAATAATGAAAAATTTGGATCCTCCGTAAAAATGCGTGATTCACATTATTTTGCAGCAGGAGGGGTTGAGGGAAATAACGGAGATGGATCTATACGCGCATATAAACTTCACAGCACATCAACCGTAAATTCATGGAATCTGTCTCAAAACTTACCTAGTGGCAAGAATTTTGATCTTAATACTAACTTCAGTATTCTTTCTGTGGGTCACCCTGAAGCTAATCTTGGGAGTGGTTTGTGTAGGACTTACGGATATCACTCAGACTGGGAGCCAATTGGGCAAGACCTAATTGGTGAATCACAAGATGAAAGCTTTGGCAAGTCTGTATCTCTTAATGCAAATGGTTCATTTCTTTGCAGCTCCGCCAATCTTTACGGCGTAAATAAAGGACTAGTTCGCCTGTATGATTTTGATTATGTCGCTGATTTAAATTTAAATTCCACAAGGGTTACCTCAGAAAAACTCAATCTCGACTATTACAAACTACCCACATTTGACCCTTTAGTTGTAGGAGACGTATGGAGATCTGAAGGTGACTTTTTAAAAATTAGCGCGGGATGGAGTCCTGCTGTCATCAATACGCTTGCATGGTATGATGCTGCAGACAAGTTCACCATAACCTCTTCCTCGGATGTTGTTAGCGAGGTTAAAGACAAGTCCGGAAATGGGTTAAATTTAACAGTGGTAACCCCTGGAAGGACTGGCCCAAAAACAGGAAGAAGGACGCTCAATGGATTAAATGTCATTGACTGGGATGGCGCTGGGCAATTTTTAGAGAATATCAACTTCTCCCACGATCAAGCGTTAACTCCCTTGTTTATAGCTTTGGTATTTAAAGCTGACGTAGATACCAATCAAGATTTCATTTTCGCGGGTACAACATCGTCTGCAATTGGCGACAGAATGGCATTAAGGAGGTTCAACGCAAGTAATGGTTTTCAAATTTTAGGCGGCAGCGGCACTGGCACAAATATAGCTATGGGCTCTGGGGTGGATACAGTACTAGAAGGTGAGACTTATATAGTGCTCTCAAAGTTAAATTCATCGAACTCACAAATAAGAATAGATGGACATTTTAAAAATACCGGCAACATAGGAACCAATCATTTAAACTCTATAAAATTAGGCGGAAATGCTATTGGTGGGTCAAACCTCGAAGGCTATATTGCTGAATTTATTATTTTCTCAGATATAGGTGAACAAGAAAACATAGAGGGTTACTTAGCTCACAAATGGGGCCTTACTTCAAAATTACCAGCAGACCATACCCATAAAAACAATTTAGCTTTTTAAAATATTCTCTTTTAACTTATAATCTATCAAGTGGATAATTATAAATCAAAATTATTAAGAAAACTAAAAGCTAAATGCTCTGAACTCAACGGAGAATTATCGGAAGTTAACTCTATATACGAAGAGTCAGTACCTATATTTTGCTCAGAAGTTTGTTACTATTGTAATGAGAACAACCTAGAAAACCCACTAGAAAAACTCAAAGAAAATAAAGAAGACAATAATAAGCCTGATGTTGCGCCTGAATTTAAATCATTATATAGAAAGATAGCAATCGAAACGCATCCAGATAAAGTCGCTAATAGTGACAAAAAACTAGACGCATACCAAGAAGCAACAGAGGCAAAAAAAGAAAATAAGATAGATAAATTAGTCTCAATAGCTAAAGATTTAAAAATAGACTTGAATGAAATGAAGTTCTCAGATATTAAATTCATAGAATCAAGCATAATTAAAACCGAAAAGACCATATCTGACATCAGGAACAGCTATGTATGGCTATGGGCCTTCTCCTCTAAAAAAGAAAGGGGAGATATTATAGTAAAATTTATACTCAATAATGTGTAATCTAACTAACGATGCTCTGTACGTTTTTAACTATTTTTTTATTTTCTCTGTTTCTTTCAGGTTTTAAATTGATTAATAATTCATAATTTACTTTGCTTAATTTACTTTATGGATTACAATGGCTTTATTAATTATAAAAAAAACCGCTAAATTAATAGTCAAAAAACTATCAAAATTGGTAGTTAATGAGATTGAGCTCCTTCCATCCCCGCCAACTTAATGATATCTTATTTTAAAAAAAAACTAAATAAAGCTAAAACAGCATACGAAAATAAAAGCCTTCAAATATTAAAATACCTAGATAGAGAATTAAACTACGAACAATCACTTAAATACTATACTGAACAACACAAAATAAAAGAACTAACAATGGAATACAAATCTTACAAATTTGAAAACGAAATTCATAGCCTTAGCTCCATGCCGGAAACGGCTATCGAAGAAATAATAAGAATCAATAAAAGGATTACCGAGCATACTTGGGGAGTTATTCTCGAGGCCGACAAAGTTAGTGATATTAATGTCTATATCGCGCAAATGAATAAAGTTCAAATCAATGCGAGAAAAGCTAATTTCTTTGTGGTTACTGACTCAGAAGATATTCTTTTAAAATTAAATGATGTATTTAACTGGATGAATAAGATTTTTTACATAGTTCCAAATACATACAACCACAACATAGATAAACAATACAGAAATAGTATAAATTTTCACTGCTTAAAGCATCTTGAAAAGCACGTATCCACTCCAGAATCTGTGCACATGAACATGTTAAAAGAAATTGGAGGCATACAAGTTACAGTGCCTAATCAAAATCGCGTTTTCTGTTTTAACTCTAAAAGATTAGTTCCAGGATCATGAAAAGAATATCTTACGTATTAGTTTCTAGAAATGATAATTATAATGGTGATTCGGTTGGCCGTTGTGTCAACACAGTTAATCATGCCTGTGAAATCATTGCAAAGAATAATGTTGTTGATCAATCTGAAGTCGTACTGGTTGATTGGTGCTCTCGTAGCGGCTCTTTAAGGGAGTCCATATCCTCTAGATTAGTCCCAGAAGCTAAAGGCCTACTTAAAATAATTACCGTGTCACCTGAGATAGCTGACAGGCACCAGGGAGACTCTCCATTCTCAGAGGTCCACGCAATGAATGTTGGATTCAGAAACATGGAGGGTAAACATTTTGCGAGAATTGATCAAGACACCTTAATAGGTCAAAGGTTCATGGATTGGTTCTACCATGAGTATGAAGTTAAAGATTATGGTTGGGGTTGGCCAAGAGCGGCGTTTTGTAGTCGTAGAAATTTAAGTGAAGATCAATCTCATCACTCTGTTTTTAGGGATTATATATACGATCAACAATTATCCATGAAGGTTGATATTTGTCACGAGCATAACCACTATAGCCGATTAATGCCAAACGGAAAAGTTTTTCCTTTTTATGGCGGTGCAGTTGGTGTCATGATGGTTAATAGGGAATGCTACCTTGAACACAAAGGCTTTAATGAAAAGCTGGTTTACATGAATAGCATGGATACAGAGTTCCTTAATCGTATTGCCGCAAAAGAAGATATATATAATTTATGTTTATCAATTGACGCTGATTTTTACCATCAAAATCATGACAGATCCGAAGGAGCATCCAACGATACCACACAGCCTCACGCACAACAAGAGGGGGATCGTAAGACAAACGATCTGGATATCAGAAACAAAATGATAGACAACCCGAACCCAGACAACTGGGGCTTGATTGACGAAGATTTAGAAATAACCATACTATGAGTAATGTAATATATATTATCAACAACCTACCGTCTGATACAGATTTCGCAAATCCAGGTTATCAAGATGTAGCGTGGGTGCCACACTGCTTAAAGTCCTTAGAGAGATACGCATCAAAGATAAATTGCGACCTCAAGATTATATCAATGAATGATTTCCCAGCATTCAAAGAAATAGATGATTACAATTTTAGCTTCTACCAGAAGAGCACCTTCATTAAGATTTTATTCTTGCACGAATTCATGAAGACTAGCTATGATAAGTTTGCGCTTCTTGATCTAGACATGGTTGTCAGTAAAGACGCTACAGATATTTTTGAAGCCTACAAGGAAAACGATTTTGTTATGGGATACGGATTCCACCCAGCAGTTGTGCAGAAGAATGAAATTTTCCTAAAGAAATACCTAAAAAGCATACCAGAAGATGAAAATGTATACTGGCATAATGAAAAAACCAACAGGGATATACCAAAATATAATTTAAATTTAGGTTGTTATGTTATGGGTAGAGAAGTTGTAAGAAAAATGACTAAGGTATTACCAGATCAATATAACTTCGTTGATTTCCTAAAGCATCATGGGTTGATAGATAATCCAGTTTTAGAAGTATTAGGAGAGAGAAAAGATTTCATCGATCAAGATCTGTACGGATACGCATATACAAAAACAGACATACTTCAAGAACATAGACCTCTAGACTGGATCTGGAACGCGAACTATCAAGCTTGCTTCCAAAAAGGGGAAGACAATAAAGCTTTCAACCTATGCCACCTTTGCGGGGAAGACGGAAAGCAGTTTCTTTTAGATAATCTAGAAAATCCAGACGTAATGGACCGTATAGATGTATAGTCACGAACATAAATTTATATACGTTCACATACCCAAGTCTGCAGGAACTTTTGTAAAGCATTATTTGCTTTCTAATATAGAGTCAGATTATTCAAAGAACCAAAACCAGCAGGATTATGATGACAAATATCACGTGACCTGCGAAAGAGCTCTTAATGCTATCGCGCAAGACGTACCAGGTTACGAAGATTACTTCAAGTTCACAGTTGTTCGTAATCCATTTGATAGAGTCGTATCAATGTTTTCTTATCTTGGTGGATGGAAGTTTGATTATTTTGTTGAAAACAATATAGAATCACCAATGATGCCTTATGTTCAGAAATTTCACCAGTATTACATGTCTGATGATTTTGATGGTTTTATTAAATACGCCTACAAAGAAAAAGCTATTCTAAAATTCCACGCTGGATATTACGAAAACTATGTTGACCGCATAAAAATTAATGGAGATATTGCTATTGATAAGTTTTATAAAATGGAAAACATAGAAGGATGCCTTTATGCATTAAAAGATGTTTTTGGATTTAGTAGCTCCTCTGGGTTTGATGACTGGCGAAAAAATAGCAGCTCCGAATACAAAAAGAAAAAGAGCTACAGAGATTACTACTCTGATTACAGTCGTGAATATATAGAGGATCATTTCGTTCGTGATTTAGATTACTTTGGTTATGGATTCTAAATTTGTTATATTTGGTCAGGAACGGGCTGGAACAACTAGTCTGATTTCTGCGCTCAACAAAAACGATAGAATTGTGCACGAGCCCCTTTCTTCTTTGACTGGAGATCTTGATCATAACCCCAGGTATGCTGAAATTATAAAGCGGCACAAAATGGCACCAGAGAACTTACCTGCTTCTAAAAACATACCATACTTTAATAAGTTCAATAACGTTGCAGAGGATGGAGAAAGGCTCTGGGAATTCCTTGATTCTATATTTTCTGTATTTGATGGGATTAAGCATGTCTGGTGCACCTCCTCTGAAGAGGGTAACGAGAATTTCTTATATTATTGCCAGGCTCATGGGATAAAAATAATCTTCCAGTATAGGGAGAGCGCATTCTACCCCGCTATTTCCTGGCAGCTTGCCAATCAAGTTCAAGTGTGGCAGCTTGGAGAAAACAAAGAGAACAAGGGTTTAGTCGATTCATTTAACTATACCTCCCTAGAGGAGGCTCCAATCAAAAGAAGAGTAGCGTGGTATAAAAAATATATCCCCCAGTACCACGAATTACTTCCGCCCGAAAGTGTCGTCTCCAAGTACGAAGATCTTTATGGTTTACCAACCTACGAGGAAAGATTAGTTCAGTTCGATAAGATCGTAAACTACCTAGACATAGAAATAGATCAAAACAACGTAGAGAACTTTCTATCTACAGACAGAAGAGTATTCGGCAAAAAAGCATATGACAAAATACCAAACTATCAAGAAATGTTTAATAAGTATGGGGGCGAGAAGGTTATATTGTGAACCATGCCGTATTCACTCATTTATTCTTTCGCCCAAACCTCTTTCATTTTGAGGAATGGTTGAAGCATCATATTGATTTTGGCGTAGACCACTTTTACTTTTACGAAAGTTCTCATTCAGGAATACCTTGTCTAATAAAAGATACAAAAAGACAAATAGATATACCCTTAGTTGGTGATATTCCGCACAGTCTTATTTATAAATACTACGACGAAATCAGGGAAAGGCATAAAGGCTATTGCACTTTCATTAAATGGTTACCAAAAGATAAAAACGGACACTACCTAGAGCATCATCAAATCAATGCTTATGAACAAGCTACTGCCTTTAATCATTTCTATAAAAATTATGCTAAAAAACACGACAGGGTATCGACCATAGATTGCGATGAATTTTATTACAGCAACAAACATCATAACATTAAAAGCTTTCTAGATAAAAATAAACAAGATATTTTGTTATTAGGTTGTAAATTTTTTGAATCTGTATTTATCGATGTCGGTGGCCTAGTAACACAAAAAACAAAGTGCCTGGATAAATTCTCAAGGGTTGGTCCTAAGTATATATTTAATCCCCAAAACGCAAACTTAAGATACAAGAACTCGCCTCATTTCCCTCCCACTAAAAACAAAACTAGTGTAAATATAGAACAAGAAGATCTTTGCTTCTATCATTATAAAGTCAACGAAAATGCAAAAATATCAATAGAGCATCACGGCAAACAAAAAATGGAATACGCAGAAGACAAATCGATGGCAGAAAAGACCCAGCATTTAAAAGATTATAATTTTATAGAAAAACCACAAATACAACAAAGCTTTATTGACTCAAATGAAGATATATTAGGATTAAAATTATTTAAATGGAATCATGTCTTATGAAATATTTCTGTATTGGTCATAATAAGTGCGCTACATCTACCCTCACTACTATTTTTCAGCATAATGGAGTCTCTTGTCATCATGGCCCGATGAACTGGAGTTTGAAAGATTATAACTCTTTTACAGATACTGGAGGTATACCCTTTATTGATATTGATAAAAAAAATGAAACAGTTCATCATTCAACAAACATTGAACAGCATTTCTCTTTAACATATAAAAATTTTGATATCAACAACCTAATTTGGTTAGATCAATTACTTGATGATTGTATTTTTATATATAACATGAGAGATCTCCAAGGATGGATGTTAAGTAGAATGTCTCACGGAATTAGGCTTGGTGGGCAAAAAAACCAATTTTATCCAACTACTGATAATATGCTTTTAGACTGGATTAACCTAAGAAATTATTATGCACAACAAGTGATTAATTATTTCCAAAATAGCAAAAATAGTATTATTTTAATTGACACGACACAGCCACATTGGATTAATTTTTTATGTGAATTCTTAAATTTTAGATATAAAAACAATTTTCCTCCTAGAAACGTAACAAGAGAAGATAAAAGATCTCTCCTTTCTAAACTATGTTTTTTTTACAAAAAGCACGGAATTACAGAAAAAGATAGGCTATCTATTATGCCCGAAAACCTTGTGAGCTTATCTAAAACTTTACCAAATAATTTTTAGCCATGAATAATTATTATTATTTTTCTTGGGACGCTGGCTGGGGAGACACTTTGTGGCACTTAACCAATGCATTAATTCACTGCGAAAACTCCAAGCAAGACATGCTTGTAGATCTTCGCGGACACTGGTCTAGCAAGGGTGACAAAAATTTATTCAATGAATACTTTTCTTCCATAGATACTAATATAAACATTATAACTAATGAAGAATCCATAGATCAATTAAAAAAAGATTCAGAAAAACATACAAATAAAACTGTAAAAATTAAAAACCCCTTAAAATCAAAAGAGGATACCGTGTTATTCTACAACACGTTTTCTCGAATTAAGCCCAGCGAATCAGTAACTAATACCGTCAAGGATATAGTGCGTGAAAAATTCAAAGGTAATTACATGGTTGGGGTTCACGCCAGAATGTCCAACGGGGAAGTTAAAAGTCGATTTGAAGGCGCCCGCCCAATGAAGGATGCCGTATTGTTTTATAAAGAAAAGATCGACGATATACTCTTTAACGCTCCTCGTGCTTTTTTGAAATCCTGCAAGGATTATAAATTTTTTATAGCTTCTGACTCGAGCAAATTCGTGGATATATTCAAGGATCAATTTCCAAATACTGTTTCAATAGATAGGTATTTTGCCCCTCCAGGTTGCGGCACCGGTCACGAAATAGGTGAAGGCTCAACAGAGGATCAGTTCAAATTAGAAGAAGTTTACGGCAAGACAAAAATAGCCAAAGAAGCTCTTGTTGATTTCTATTTACTACAGGAGACTAATTTTCTATTCAAGAACTTTAGTCGATTTAATG
>TARA_R110000772_G_scaffold65611_6_pt1 | contig 11664 bp, 29 predicted proteins | sample TARA_R110000772 | Tara Oceans TARA_R110000772 (sample SAMEA4397948) | marine metagenome | biome: Polar Biome; feature: [SRF] surface water layer (ENVO:00010504); material: water (ENVO:00002006), including particulate matter (ENVO:01000060) such as... | depth 5 m | reverse complement strand
ACCTAGATGGTAGAGAACTTATGATTGTGGACACAGACGAAGTTGACGAGGTACTAGGTTCCTCTATGTCCTTTGACCCTCACTACACTGATGCTATTTGGAAAGACGGTTTAGACCTAAATGATATTTGAAGTATTGGCGGGGTTAATACTCATCGCAGCATACCTAGTACTACTTTGGGTAATAGTGGAGTTATTAAATGATTTGTGATCTAGCAGGATTTGTACTAATTGTACTCAATCTACAAATATTATTTTATTTAAGTGAAATAGCAGGAGAATTAATTTGGAAGTGTATATAGGCCCATACCCGGAGGATGACAGTGAGCGTAAAGTATCTGTCAAGATAGATCCTTGGGATACTTGGAGTATGGATAATACTCTGTCACTGATTATAGTACCAATGCTAAAGCAGTTAAAAGCTGACACACATGGTGCTCCGACAGTTGACTTGGAAGACGTACCAGAAGCATTACGAGGTGACACAGAGAGCTTATTCTTTGAGCGTTGGGACTGGTGTCTTGATGTCATGATATATGCCTTTGAAATAACCTCCTCTGATGTAGATTGGGAAGAAATGGATAAGAGTGTGTCCGAAACTATAGATAAAGGGTTTTATCTATTTGGTAAATATTACAGAAACTTATGGGATTAGTATGAAAATTGAAGTATCAGATGTAGAAGAGTTTTGGGATGGCAGTGCCAACCTGAAAATGGAACTAGACCAAGAAGCACTAGCTATGCTAGTAGGTATGTCAATTACGAGCATATTAAAAGGAGCGATAGCAGAACATGAAGCTACCACCGTACTACAAAAGGAAATCGAATTTGACTAAACTAAAGAATATAGATGAAGCAGTTAAGGATATTCAGTGGTATATCAACGGAGTTATGGATGAAGAGCCAACAGAGCTACAAAGAAGTACATTACTTCTTAAGTTGGCAGAATTAAAAAAGATAGTAGACAAAGAATAAAGGGGCTTAACGCCCCTTTTTCATACCAGATAATTAGTGCTAAAACTACGTTGCACAGTTTGTAAACTACCACCTCTATCGTACAGCGTAACAGTATAGTGATCCTGATTTACCTTGTGAGTACCATCAGCTAATTTGTTCACGGTTGTTACTGTATCTGTTCTAGTCTGAGGTGCAGCAAGTGTACGCCGCACCGGGGTTATAGCATTAATCTCCATCGTTCGTATCCTCTTCTGTAAGCCCACACCAATTGCATGGGTATCCTTCCTCAGTAGAAATCATATCTCTTTCCCCCATACACCAATGTTCCCAGAACGCTAGTGCAGGTTGAAACCCGTCTTGAAACCCTAGTCCCATTACACCCCTCTCCAGTTAAATGTAATTTCTAAGTGTGCAAGCAACCAGGAAAGACGTAGTGTCCAATCTATTCCATCTTCCTTATAATTTAGATACTCAAACGTAATAGTAGGAATTAAAATAAATTCTCCTGCTTTACGATCTGCCTCTGATATAACACCTTCAATAAATAAATACTTTGTCAAGTTCATGTTCATTTCTTTCCCCTAGCTTTTTCTTCTGCTTTTTGTTTATTCCTTTCAACGTGTGCGTTGTATTCCTCAACTGTCATTGTGTCATGTGGAATAAACTTATAAGCAATTTTGTTCTTAGTTAGCCAAGTAAACATATTATTTTTCCTAAAATGTGTAGCGAATCTCTGTTTCGAGTTTGCTTTTAATATAATCGCGCTCGTCGGAGTCAGATCCTTCGAACTTCCCTTTTATTACTAAGTTATCCATCTTAAACTTATAACCAGTCTCGAAGCTATAACCATCCGTCATCGGACCTGCTTCAAGATACATTTTATTATCGAATTGATAACCTAACCTAAGATGCTGAGTTACATCCTGTGATTTCTCTCCCTTGAAAGGAAGTTCATGCTTATACTCAATATATGGCTCTGCAGCTACTTCTGTAGACACTAATAAAAGTGCTCCTACTACAAAATACTTATACATCTAACACTGCCTCTAAATTTGGAGGAAAATATTCCTTACCCTTTAGTACTTTACCATCTTCACGATAGAGTGGCTTTCCGTTCTCTAGCTTAGACATATTACTGTAATGCACTTCGGCAAAACACTCGTCTAAATCAATGCCGAAAGATTGGCCAGCCCCGTATATAACATACAACAGATCAGTAAGTGCATCTGCTACATCTACAATATCTCTATCTTCGATAGCCTGTTTTAATTCGTCCAACTCTTCTTCAATCAAAGAGATTCTTAGCTCCCGAGTATTGAAGTCACTTAACGTAGGCTCTACCTCACACGTTTGTCCAAACGCTTCCATGAAGTCACCCACTAACTCAAAATTTGTTCCGCTTATCATCTCTTTGCCTTTTTTGTTCTCTGATACGAGCTGATGCTTTCGCTTTGTTCCTTTTGGAGCTAGGCTTCTCGTAATGTTGCTTTTCCCTCAACTCAATGAGGCTGTCTTTGGTATTTCTTTTTAGTGCTCTGATAGCGCTATTTATGTTACCATTTCTTACTGATACTTTAATAATTTTCTCCAAAGCTATCATCGCCTTCGTAAAGGTCTTGATACTCTGTATAACTATCGGGCTGACCGTCATCCTCGTAGTCATCATCCACATAAGTATCTTGCTCAAAATCCAGTTCGGGAACGTCAAGTTCCGCTTCTAGCTGCTCGATTAACTCTTCTGTGCTTGTTCTTTTCTTTGGCATTAGTCCTTATTCTCCTAAAAATACTTTTAATGTTTTGCCGCCGTCTTGGAAGCTAAGGCTAATACCGTTGATGTCATGCTTTACAAACTCTCTACCTTCGCCAATAATTTCTACCCTGCTTATTAGCGGATGAGGAACGTCAAGTTCCATATCTAGCTCTTCTGTGCTTGTTCTTTTCTTTGGCATTATTCCTTACTCTTCTTTGTAAACACCCAACCTCTGTCTCTTAGATACTTAGCCTGTTTCACACAGGAGTTGTAAGATCGGTCAGGAAACAGTTCTTGTAGCCTTCCATAGTCAGAGGAGTAGTATTGCTTAGATAGTGTAACTCTCTCGTCATATGTCCAAGGTCTTCTCGTATATTTCATAGATTTCCTATTTCATTATAGGTATAATTATAATAGCAATAACCTCCAAAGTCAAGTGTTATTTTTAACAGTCACTCAAAAATAATACTTGACTTTACAACCGAATTCCCCTATAATATCTTAGAAATCCCAAGAAGACAAAAAGAAAAACAGGAGTAGTTCAATGACCGGTACCGAGTTTTACGCTCTTTTAGCTCTTATATTAGCAGGGGCTATGTACAGTAGTTATAAGCTAGGAAAGAGAGAAGGGACCATAGATACGATAGAATGGTTACTGGACGTGGGGAAGCTCGACGTAAATGACGAAGAGCTATTTACGCACTATGATTAATGGAACGACTCTCGGGATTTTAGTAATGCTTCTGTATTTTTCAATACAGATTTATTTACACTGGATAGACTAAAAACGGTCGGAGCACCACAAACGCCCAGGATGAGAAGAAATAGTGAAAATGATGAAAATAAGGCTAGAAGAGATTGCCTGCGATGGTATACTCTGTGATTTCATATGGTCATTGGCCATAGTATTGGGGACGTTATCAGCGCTAGCTTGGTAGTAAAACTGGAGGGACTTAATAGTCCCTTCTTCACTATATAGTTCTCCATAAGGATATATTATGGCACTTGGATTTATAAAAGAGCTGATTGGGCCTGTATCAGGTTTAGTATCAGAGTTTATAGTAGACAAAGATCAAGCTAATAAGTTAGCACATGAAATAGCTACATTAGCAGATAAACAGCATCACGCACAACAGCTAGCACAACTAGAAGTAAACAAAGTCGAAGCTGCACATAAATCTTTATTTGTAGCCGGATGGAGACCAGCAATTGGTTGGACGTGCGGCTTAGGATTATTATATAACGTGATACTACATCCCATACTTTCTGTATGGATAGAGTTACCCCCCGTAGATACCGAAGCACTCACTCCCGTAATGATGGGTATGCTAGGATTAGGGGCCATGAGAAGCTACGAAAAAGTACAAGGCGTAAGTAGGGAAAAGTAATGGAAAGAAATTTCAAAGAGACCCAACAGGATTTAACTGAGCTAAATGGTGATGGAAACCGTGATCGGGGTCGTTACGGGGAGGACGAAAGTAATGAAACACAGGACACATCTAAGATTGAGGAGCAAAGAAATGACCAAGAGTAATTTAGTAAAACTTTGCGAATGGCCTAACGGAGACTGGTGTTTGCTAGAAGATGTAGAAGAGTTCGGCTACGATAAGTCAGACGACTACGACGTATTAGAGATAACGGAACGTCAGTACTTCTATGAGTACACGGGCGAGCTAAACAAAGCAGAGGACTGCAGATGAATCAAGATAACGTATACAAACAGCTACAATTAGACGAAGGAATAAAATATGAAATTTACAATGACCATTTGGGATATCCTACTTTTGGAGTCGGCCATCTAATAACAAAGCAGGACGAAGAGTTTGGCTTAGAGGTTGGAACGAGGGTTAGTGAGGATCGAGTCAAGTCAGTGTTTATGCAAGACCTGCATACGTCAATACGAGAGTGTCTAATCCTATATAGGGAGGACTACTTCGACGATTGGCCAGGGGAAGTTCAAGAAATACTTGTAAACATGATCTTTAATATGGGCAGACCACGGCTATCTAAGTTTAAGAACATGCATGCGGCTCTTAACAAATCAGATTGGGTAGAAGCAGCAAAAGAAGGACGCGACTCGTTGTGGTACCGACAAGTACCTAATAGAGCCGAAAGATTAATGTCAAGACTAGAAAATGTATGCTAGTTTGTAATCAAATTATTCTTGACAAATTAATAACAAGGTGTCATAATACACACTATGAATATTTTTATATTAGATGAAGATTTAGACAAGTGTGCTGAATATCACGTTGACAAGCATATTGTAAAGATGCCCCTAGAGGCAGCACAGATGCTATGTACTAATCACTGGATAGATAAGTACCTTGGCTATGTACCACAAAAACTTACTAGAGAGGAATGGGCAGTTGTTAAAGAAGCAAAGAAAAATCCTGTTAGGGACTTTCCTTATCTTCCCACTATGTACAATCACCCCTGTACTATATGGGCAAGAGAGTCCCAGCAGAACTACGAGTGGTTATTCTGCTACGGTCTTGCGCTCAACGACGAGTACAGATATCGCTACGGTAAAGAACATAAGTCAGTGCATGAAGTTATACTCCAGCTACCTGATATCAGCTTACCCAGTACCGGTCTCAGTACCTTTGCACAGGCTATGCCGGATGAACTCAAGTCCGATGATCCCATTTCCAGCTACAGAGCCTTTTATCATAAGGACAAAGCAACATTTGCTAGCTGGAAATACAGGGACAAACCAGAGTGGTGGGATGAAACAGAAGCAGATTACAACGAAAGGATTACAAGATAGTGGCAGTTAGAATAGTTAGTAAGTCAAGCGATGATGTATTAAATGATATAGCATTCGCAGCAAGGGTGTCCAACCCTTCAAACCAGAACAATGAAGAAACAGCAGAAAAATTAGTACGATACCTAATTAAACACGGACACTGGTCTCCTTTAGAGATGGTATCTGTAACAATGGAAATAGACACCACCAGAGATATTGCTAGACAGATACTGCGTCATAGATCCTTTTCTTTTCAAGAGTTTAGTCAGCGTTATGCAACAGTAGACGAACTACCAATACCTGCCTTCAGAGAAGCTAGAGGACAAGATCCTAAGAATCGACAGAATTCTGTACGACTAGAGGACGGCCCCATACATTTAGAATGGCTAACTAAGCAGAGAAATGCTTGGCACGCCTCTATGACAGCTTACCACTGGGCGTTGAAGAACGGTATCGCAAAAGAACAAGCGCGGGCAGTCTTACCAGAAGGTATCACTCCATCACGATTATATATGGCAGGAACAATTCGTAGCTGGGTACATTTCATTCAACTGCGTAGCGGGAACGGCACACAACTAGAACACCAAACTATCGCTCTAGAATGTGTTGAAGCCCTGAAACCCATATTTCCTATGATCGAGGAATTTGTAGAAAAATGAAAGTAGTTAAACCGTATGTTATTTATGGAAAACAGGACTGTATCTTTTGTGATAAAGCAAGGCGCTTACTCAAAAGTGAGGGTGTAGAGTTTACATACTTACAGTTAGATAGTGATTACACGATGGATGAGCTGTGGGAAAAAGTCAAGTTTACAACGTATCCGCAGATTTTTTTGTACGATTATTCTATCGGAGGCTATAGTGATCTTCAAAAATCGTTTGACAAACAGAAGGGATTGCTGTAGAATGGAAGGTATAAAATATGATGGAGAGAAGCCAAAAATGCATTTGCTCCCTCCGAAAGCACTCATAGAAGTCGCTAAAGTATTAACCTTCGGAGCACAGAAGTACGACGAAGAGAATTGGAGAAAGCTGGACAATCTACAGAGTAGATATAGTTCCGGTGCACTTCGGCACATATTCGCACACATAGACGACGAAGAGATAGACCCAGAAAGTGGGCTGTCTCACTTAGCACACGCAGTGTGTTGTCTATTATTTAAGTTGGAGATTGAGTTAGAAAATGGCAAAAGTAAAGAAAAAGAGCTACGAGAACCTGACGGATGTAAACATAGAGCGAGTGATAGCTCTTTTGAATCCGACATCCTCTACAGTAAAAGCTATTACGAAGAAAGAGGGTTGCGAGATACTGAATATAGCATACAATACTGCCAGGTTGACAAAAGTTCTGGCGGACTATGAGGAACGTAAGACCTACGAACTAAGAAGAAAGTCTATAAACAAAGGAAAAGCAGCTACTGCTGGTGAGATTAAAGAGGCAATTACCTTTTATCTACAAGGCGATACTGTAAGTGACATTTCTAAAGGTTTGTATAGATCAGCTTCGTTCGTAAAAGCCATACTAGAACGTATTGGAGTACCACAGCGACCAGCCTCTGCTGAAGACAGAGCCCAGAATGCTTACTTACCAGAGAGCTGTGTGGCCGAAGAGTTTATAGAGAAAGAGATAGTATGGTCTGCCGCACATCACGCACCTGCTGAAATCAAAGCGCGCTTAGACGACGCTAAATACATAGCTCTCTACGGGGTTCCCTGCTACCAGATTTATATACCTGAGAAAGTAGACTCCAGTGAAAGTTCATATTCTAATACAGAAGTTGGAGGATTCAACGCCTACTCTCCTGCATATGATTTAGGAAAACTAGAACATTTGCAAGAGTACGGTGTTGACTTACAGAAGGTATGAGTTGGTGGGATATATGGAAATACACAATTGGTTCTTTCGATGATGAAACAACCAGAGAGCAAGATAATATCATAGCCGTACTACGCACAGGAATAGTTCTTATAAATGTTTTTTGTGCTTGTATGATTATGGCAAACATCGTGCATGGGTGGTAGATATGGGTTTCAAAGATAATGTACTAGATTCTTTATACGACGGAGACACCTTTATAGAGTATATGAGTGTCAACAGTGGTAGAACTTTGTCCGGCTGCTTTACGCTTGCAGGAGATAAAAAGATCAAACAGTATGATATCTCAGATACAATAGTAGCGTGGGATATCGAAAATAACAAGTGGGAAGACATTCGCACTAAAACAATTAGCAGATGGCAAAGGAGATACGATGTCGAATCAGGAAAATGTTACAGTATATGATGGGTTGCACTATTGCTACCTACGCAGGGACTACTTCCGATGGAATGAGTATATTGATTTTTATAAGAGGTTAGGAGTCTAGTTTGGAAACTAAGGATTCAATGATACACCCCCGAATGAGATGGATGGGATATCAGCAAGAGGGCGATAGCTACATAGATAAGCGTCATGATCCTATCCCTACCGGAGGCCTCGCGCCTCCTGCCGTGGATGACAGTGATATTCCTACTACTGTTTTGTCTATAATGCAGATCAGGTCTGTTCAGCGCGAAAGAAGCGTAGAAAAGTTGCTGAGAAAAATTAACAAGATAGAAGCAGGGATTCTTAAACCTATTACAGTAGACATGGATGGTTACATTATTAATGGGCATCATAGGTATGACGCTTATAGAATTTTAGATCATTTTCATATAAATGTGCGTGTTATGCCGTACAGTATTAATGACTTAGTAGAAAAAAATTCTTGACAGGAATGTTAAATTGAATTATAATAGTTGTCAATAAAGAGAGGAAACCAATGGGCGACCGATTTTACGCACAACAACGAGAAGTACTGGGTACCTGCCCAGGATTAAACCACCCTATTAAAAGGAAAAGAAACATGGCTTGGGACGACGATAAGAAAGCAGCGGTAATCGAAGCATACGAGAACGCAAACCCTACCCCCGAAACATCAATGGAAATCGTAAAAGATATCGCTGAGGAACATGACGAGTCTCCCAACGGAGTTCGTATGGTACTTAGCAAAGCTGGTGTTTACATCAAGAAGACCCCTGCAGCGAGCGGAAGTAGTAGTACTCCTAGCAGTTCAACAGGCGGCACACGAGTATCAAAGCAAGCAGCACAAGACGCACTTACAGCCATTATCGTAGATATGGGTAAGGCAGTTGACGAAGACGTAATTTCTAAGTTGACTGGTAAAGCAGCCGTTTACTTCGCAGGTGTTCTTTCCGCAGAAGCAGTAGAGGACTAAATCTTTCCTGGCCCTTCGGGGCCACCCTTTTCTCTTAGAGAGTAATGCAGCAAAATAAATTTTGCTAACCTACTACTAAGGAGTAATTGTGAAGAAAGAGGACTTAGCAAAGCTAGTAACGGAATTCGGTGATGCTATCATTACCTACAGAAGTGAAAACTCGAAGAAACTAAAGTACAATGTTTGTACGATTGACTTTAGTACCCCCTATATTCAAACAAAAACTAATCGGGCAAAAGAATCTGACAGGACTCTTTTGCTTTTTTGTTGGGATACAGATTCGTACAGACTGCTAAAGCCTGAGAGCGTTACTAGCGTAGTGCCTCTATCCACTATACTTCGAAATGGAGTATAGCTATGGAACTCCACGAAGCCCCCTCTAAGTATGAAAAGGTTATTCATTACGATGAAGCGAAAGAAACACAAGTACGTCTTGTAGTTAATTCGTTTCGTGGCATAGAGTATATGCATGTGAGAAAATATTTTTTAGACTTCGATGAAGAATGGAGAGCAGGAAGAGAAGGTGTAGCAATGCCCTTGGATTTAAGTAATTCAAGAGAGCTATTTGCTGGCCTTATCGAAATATTATCCCTAGCAGAGAGTAAGGACATCCTAGAGGAGTTCTTTAAAGATTATTTAGACGAAATGTATAAATAACCTTTGACTTTCGTCGCTCTCTCTAGTATAATAGTATATATTGAATTGAGGGTAATATGAAGAATTTTTTGGACAAAGCAAGTAGTTTGTACTATGCAGGTACTCCTATGCTATCAGATGATGAATTTGATAGTTTAGCGTCTAGGTATAACTACAGTAATGTAGGACATACTGTTACTGACGGTGTGCCACACTTGTACCCAATGTACTCGCTCCAAAAATGTTTCGACATAGAAGATTCGCCGTTAAACGTGAACGACTGTGTATGTACCCCCAAGCTCGATGGAGCAGCAGTATCTTTGCTATATGTTAACGGACGCCTAGAGTTGGCTTTAACTCGTGGTGACGGTAAGGTAGGTAGAGATATAACTGATAAGATGGAGTTGTTAGTACCTAATGCTATTAACGGCGGACATTTTACTCAGATTACCGGAGAGGTTGTTGCTCCTAGTAGTATACCTAACTCTCGTAACTACGCTTCAGGTTCTTTGAACTTGAAAGACTTATCGATTTTCTCTAGTAGAGATCTTACGTTTGTAGCTTACGATGTGTACCCAAGTACCTTAGAGACTTATATGTCTACTATGGGTGCCTTGAGTCATCTTGGAATGAGTGTTGTTACTCACTTCGATTCCAGCCCCTTCCCTACGGACGGTGCCGTGTATCGCATTGACGATAATACTAAATTTCTAGAGTTAGGACATACTGCTCACCACCCACGAGGTGCTTTTGCCTTGAAAGAGCAGAAGGAAGGAGTAGTAACTAAACTACTAGATGTAACATGGCAAGTAGGCAAGAGCGGGGTCGTAAGCCCTGTAGCAATTCTAGAGCCCGTTACGATAGGTGAGGCAGAAGTAGCTAGAGCCACTTTACATAACATAGATTACATTCGAGAACTAGAGTTAGAGATCGGGTGTAACGTAGAAGTTATTCGTAGTGGAGAAATTATACCGCGTATTGTACGCCGTGTATAATTTAAGTTATACCTCAGGAAAAATAGTTCTTGACAGAAACCTTAAAATCTCGTATAATATATGTTCAATTTCAGAGGAGTCCCATTAGTGTTTTCGATTCAAGCCCCCACGAATTGCCCAAGCTGTAATTCCGATCTTGAGTGGAGTAACTCTCTTCTTTACTGCCGCAATGTTTCTTGTGGCAGCCAATCAAGTAAGAAAGTAGAACACTTTGCAAAGACCCTTAAAATCAAAGGTCTTGGGCCCGCTGCTGTAGCTAAACTAGAGCTTGTCAATGTGTTAGATATCTATGACTTAACTGTTGCAGATATCACACTTGCATTAAACTCCGAAAAGCTGGCCGAGAAATTGTACAACGAGATAGAAAACTCTAAAAAAGCATCACTAAACCTATTACTACCAGCATTGAGCATTCCCCTGATTGGTAAGACAGCTTCCGATAAACTTTCTACTGTATGTAAAAATATGGATGAAATAGACGTAGAAATGTGCGAGAAAGCGGGTCTTGGGCCAAAGGCGACTGCCTCTTTGATGGATTGGGTAGAAGATTCAGTAGATGTATATTGCTTATTACCACATTCATTTCTTTTTGAAAAGAAGGCATCCTTAGTTAGTGTTAATGGTGTAGTGTGTATAAGTGGTAAACTAAAGAGTTTCAAAACTAAGGCTGACGCAACAACAGCACTATCAGATGCAGGATACAGAGTCGTAGGCTCCCTGACCAAAGAAGTGACTATACTCGTAAACGAGAGCGGCGTAGAATCAGCAAAAACAACTAAAGCCAGACAATCTGGCGTAACTATAATTGAAAATCTTAAAGATTTTATTGGAGAGTAAAAACATGGCATTGCCTAAGTGGACCGAAGAACGTACCGAACAGCTTACTAGCTTCGTCGGTAACGAAACACCTATTTCTCAAGCAACTGTTGCAGAAGCAGCAGAAAACCTTGAAACCTCAACCCGTTCAGTTTCTAGCAAACTGCGTAAGATGGGTTTTGATGTAGAGCTGGCGTCAGCCTCCTCTGCCCGTGCTTTCACGGAAGCACAAGAAGCTACTTTGCAGACATTCGTGTCTGACAACAGTGGTGAATATACTTATGCTCAAATCGCTGATAACTTTGAATCAGGCGCTTTCTCTGCTAAGTCAATCCAAGGAAAGATTCTTTCTATGGAACTGACAGATCACGTTAAGCCTGCTCCTAAAGTAGAAGCCGTTCGTACCTATAGCCCTGATGAAGAGGAAACTTTTGTTTCAATGGTTAATGATGGTGCTTTCGTTGAGCAGATCGCAGACGCTCTAGACCGCAGTGTAAACTCAGTACGG
>TARA_R110000772_G_scaffold57747_5_pt1 | contig 11683 bp, 20 predicted proteins | sample TARA_R110000772 | Tara Oceans TARA_R110000772 (sample SAMEA4397948) | marine metagenome | biome: Polar Biome; feature: [SRF] surface water layer (ENVO:00010504); material: water (ENVO:00002006), including particulate matter (ENVO:01000060) such as... | depth 5 m | reverse complement strand
TACAAACTACATTAGTGATTATATTGAAATTATTAACATAAAAACTGGTATAGTATTTAAAGGTGAAATGTCTGCAGCAAGATTAAGTCATCCAGAAATACAAACTAATGGATTGCAAAAATTATTAAATAAAAAAATCAAGAAACATTTCAATTGGTCTTTATTAAATAGAGAAGATGAAAAAGATAAGTAGTTATATTACAGAAATAAAAAATTATCCTTTCTTAGACCCTAAGAAAAGAAACTCTATGAACGTTTTTGATGTAGATGAGACCCTGGTCGTAAGTAAAGCAGTAATTAAAGTTCACGATACTAAGACAGGAGAAACTTTTGAACTTACACCACAGGAATTTAACGAATACAATTCTAAACCACACCACAAACAAGATTACAGCGATTTTGCATCCTTAGATATTTTGAAAGCTGGTAAGTTGATAGATTGGGTAGTTGATATTCTTAAAGGAACTTTGAAAAAAAGAAAAGCTGTTGGAATAATTACAGCAAGGGGAGATCAACAATTGATAAAAGATTTTCTCTTACATCACGGTATTAATATAAACAAAGATTTCATTTTTGCAATCAATGATCCAAAACACGGACTGAAAGGAAATATACCAGAAAAGAAAAAAGAAGCATTTCAAAGATTGATTGATTTAGGATTTAATGATTTTAGATTTTTTGATGATTCAAAAGAAAACATAGACTTTGCAAATCAACTTGCAAAAGAAAATCCAAACATTAAGATGGACGCTAAACATATCAAGCAAAAGTGGATGCCAAAATTATAAAGTTACTTTTTAATAAAATAAAATTCACTAAAAATCCCTTTAACATAAGAATATAGAAATTAATTTCATTTATTTTAAAAATAAGTGCGTTAAAAGTTGCAATTGTCATTCTTTATGCGTATCTTGTATTTGTTGGTGAGGGGGTAATAATCCTAACAACAATTGTTCTTTAAAAATAATTTAAAAATAAGTGCCTTAAAAGTTGCAATTGTCAATTTAATTCGGTATCTTGTATTTGTTGGTGAGGGCATCAACATTTAATCTTAATTCAATTATAACCTAAAAAAAGGAAAAAATTATGAGCGAAAAATTTAACAATTTCAAAGAAGAAGTACTTTCAAAGAGAATTGGAAGGAAGCAAGTTTCACTTTCTGAAATCAGATTACTTACTGATTCGGCAATTGAAATCAATGGTTTAACATTGGCATTAGCGCCAGCAGGATTTACATCACTGTTGAAAATTGTAGGAATTTCTAAACAACTTAGAAAGAACCTTATTAAGCAGTATGGTGACTCTTTTGCCGATAACTTAGTATCTACATTAGGAAGAGCAATGGGTTCTTCTAAAGGTAACGTAACGTTGTTAATCGACATGCGTAAAAAAAGAGTTGTGAACATTGTTTCAAGTTCTGAAACTATGATTGCAAACGAAAGTTACTTGAACCAAGTCGAAAAAATAATTGACAAGTCTAACTTGGAAATTGATTCGATGGTCGTAAGAGATAACGGTGGTTTTACAGTTTCAACAGTAGGTGACAAATCAGAATGGGGACTTGCTGGCAAAATATCTTCTGAAAGTTTCAAGTTCGGTTTGAACTTTGATAACGATCCAGTAAAGGGAACAAGATTGATGCCTTACAACCAACGATTGGTTTGTACAAACGGAATGATTGGTCAAGGATTTGTTGGAGTTCATCAACTTATTAACACTAAAGATTCTTGGGATGCTTTTTACAGCAAAATAGGTGTTCTTGAAAAAGACAACTTTAGACCAATAGAATTTAGTTCAACTTTGAGTTCTGTTATGAGTGCCGATGCTTCGGTTTCTGAACTAACTCAAGCAAGAAACTTGATGAGAGCGAACTCTAAAGTAGGTGATTTAGAAATCGAAAGATTTGCACCGATTGATTCAACTCAAGATGCATACAAAAAGAAGGGTATTTTAGTCGATGAACTTAACAAAGACCAAAAACAAAATGCCAGAACTGATGTTTCGTATTGGGAATTGATTAACGGAATTACTGACTTTGCAAGCCATAACTACGGTCACGAAGTCTCTAATCCAGATACACTTCAAAGATTCGCTGGTAAGTTATTCGTTAAGAAACCAGACCTTTCTAACTTAGTTCTTAGTCCTTTCTAATCTAAGTGGTATGAATATTAAGATAAGGGGATTTTCCCCTTATTTTTTTCTTAAAATCAAGTCATTTTCTAATTAACTAAATTAAATAACAAAACAATTATACCCTATGGCAAATAAAAAGATTTTACACGTAGATATGGATGGCGTAGTTGCCGATTATCTAAACGCAGAATACAATAAACTATTCAAAGATTATAAAGAAAAAGGATTCTTTCGTGGATTGCCGGAAATGGAAGGTATGCGAGACGCATTAACAAAGTTAGAACAAAAGTACGATATTTTTTTCTTGACAACTGCACCTTGGTCTTCACCAAGAGCTTGGAGAGAAAAGCGAGAATGGGTAGAAGATAAATTTGGAGATCAATTCAAAAAGAAAATTATAATGACGCATCGAAAAGATATGATTTATGGTGATTATTTGATTGACGATAGAACAGCAAATGGGGCTGCTCAATTCAAAGGTGAACATCTTCATTTTGGAACAAGTAAGTTTCCAGATTGGGCAAGTGTAGTAAAATATTTACTGTAAACAATTAGTTAAATATAGTACAAAAAAACTACCAACCTATACCGATGCAAAACTTAGAATTACTACAAAAAGAAAAAAGTAAGTTAGAAGAATTAATTGAAATTCTAACAATAGAAAAAACTGCTAGAAAATACATTGAAAGATACGAACAACAATTGTATCAAGTTAAGAATGCAATTCAAATTCATTCTATTGGTGAACAAGAAAAAATAAAAAAATCTTGTAGTAGAGAAAACTGCAATTGTAGGTGCAAAAAATAAACAATAAATTTTAGTTTCACTTTAACAAAAAGTAAATGACAACAACTCTTTATAAAAGAAACAAAAACAATCAGAAAATACAAGTTTGGACAATTGAAGTTAATGGTGCTGGAAAGTACAGAACCATTGAAGGATATTACGATGGCAAAATAACTACAAATGATTGGACTAATTGTAAACCTAAAAATATAGGTAAGAAAAGTGAGACCACTGCATTTGAACAAGCAATCAAAGAATCAAAAGCAAAGATTGTTAAGAAACAAGAAAATGCATATACTGAAGACATTAAAGAAATTGATAATGTTGATATGTATTTTGAACCTATGTTAGCACACAAGTTCGACAAAGGAGATGTTATCAGTGAAACTGTATTGTCGCAACCTAAGTTAGATGGAATTAGAAATGTATGTAAGAAATCCGGAAACTTTACAAGGAAAGGAAAATCACAACCAGCAATTCCGCATATTTATGAATCTTTGAAATCTATCTTTGTAGAATATCCGGACTTAGTTATTGACGGTGAACTTTACAATCACGAATTAAGAGACGACTTCAATCAAATCACAAGTATAGCAAGGAAACAAAAACCTACTGCAGCCGATTTAGAAAACAGTAGAAAGAAAATTCAATTTCACGTTTATGATGTTTGTTTTGTAGACGCACCAGAAATACCTTTAGAATATAGAATAGCATTTATTGAAGATGTTCTATCGGAATTTGAATACATCGAAATAGTTGATACGCAAATTGTAGAAACACAGGAACGATTGGATGAACTATATGGTGAATATATCGGTGAAGGATTCGAAGGTCAAATGATTAGAACTGTTGAATCTGTTTATGACAATAAAAGAAGTAAGTCTTTATTGAAAAGAAAAACTTTCTTTGATGAAGAATTTAAAATTGTTAGATTCGAAGAGGGCAAGGGAAACTGGGCTGGAAAAGCAAAGAAAGTTTATTGTGTAAAATCTGATGGTACAGAATTCAAAGCTGGTATTAAAGGAACTATGGAATATTGCGAAGACCTATTAGAAAATCAACAAAACTATATTGGTCTTGAAGGTACAGTAAGATTTCCTGAGTACACTAAAGATGAAAACGGCAATGACAATGTGCCAAGATTCGGAGTGTTTTATGGCGTAAGAGAACAAGGAGTGTAATAAAATAATACTTAAAATTAAACCTATCCGATGAAATATTTGGATAGGTTTTTTCATTTAATAGTAAAGAGAATACTATATGAATGAATATAAATTTCCGTATGAATGGACTTTAAAAGATGCCGTTTTCACAAAAGATAAAGGAACGGTTTTTAGTTGTTTTGCTTGTGGTGGTGGATCGACTATGGGATATAAGTTGGCAGGGTTTGATGTTTTAGGATGCAATGAGATTGATCCGAAAATGATTGAAGCTTACAGAGCAAATCATAAACCTAAATATAGTTTCTTAGAACCTATTCAAGATTTTAAAAACAAAAAGGATTTACCAAAAGAACTTTTCAATTTAGATATCTTAGATGGTAGTCCACCTTGTAGTAGTTTTTCTATGGCCGGTTTAAGAGAAAAAGCGTGGGGTAAACAGAAAAAATTTAGAGAAGGACAAGCATTGCAAATCCTGGATACCCTATTTTTTGATTTTATTGACCTTGCAGAAAGATTACAACCTAAAGTAGTTATCGGAGAAAACGTAAAGGGATTGCTATTAGGTAATGCAAAAGGATATGTTGAAAAGATTTATAAAGCATTCGACAAGGCCGGTTTTATTTGTCAACATTTTTTATTAAAGGGTTCTGATATGGGCGTACCTCAAGGAAGAGAACGAGTTTTCTTTGTATGTCTTAGAAAAGATTTAGCAAATCAATTTATCAAAACAAATAATCTATTTGAACAAAAACCTTATCTAAATTTAGATTTCAACGAAACACCTATTCTTTCTAAAGAAGTTGTTACTAAAGGAAATCCAATAAGTAATAAAACAAGTTACCTTGAATCTAGATATGGTGATATCTTGTTCAATCCGGATAAAGTTTTCAATACAATATGCACAAGAAATAGATATTTCTATGACCTAAAACATTACGTTTCAAACGAAACATATTTGAAAGCTGGAACTTATCCTATGGATTATGATTTTGTAAAAACACAACCTTTATACTTAACAGGAATGTCTGTACCTCCTGTGATGACTGCACAAGTTGTAAGTAGAGTTTATGAACAATGGTTATCAAAAATAAAATAAATGATTCAAGCAGGAGATTTCGGGGTATTGTATTACTTTGAACATATAGATAAGAACGTTAATCCAGAAATATATGACCCAGTTTCATACGAACAATGGAAAATGTTAAGAGAATTAGAACCTACTAAATTCAGAAATGGTTACGACTTTTACGTTACATCAAAGAAAGAACAATTTGATAGTGAAGTAGAAAGACGTAAAAGTTGTTCTTTGGAAATAAAGACTGTACATTTCGATTTGACATATCAGAATTTAAAAGGTACACAAAAGACACTAACAAAAATACAAGAAAATATATTATTTGATAAGTGGTCAGATAAGGAACTTGTTAATAAAATATTAAAACGATGAAAGAACATAAATATAAATACGATTGGAATTTAAAAGATGCTGTTTTCACAAAAGATAGAGGTTCTGTATTTTCTTGTTTTGCTTGTGGTGGCGGTTCTACTATGGGGTATAAACTTTCGGGTTTCGATGTTTTAGGGTGCAATGAGATTGATCCAAGAATGATTGAAGCTTACAGAACAAATCACAAACCGAAATATAGTTTCTTAGAATCAATTACAACTTTCAAAGACCGCAAAGATTTACCTGAGGACCTATACAATTTAGATATCTTGGATGGGTCACCACCTTGTTCAAGTTTTTCTATGGCAGGTCTTAGAGAAGAAGCATGGGGAAAGCAAAAGAAATTTAGAGAAGGTCAATCTTTACAAGTCTTAGATACTTTATTTTTCGATTTCATTGATTTAGCAAAAGAACTACAACCTAAAGTAGTAGTTGCCGAAAATGTCAAAGGATTGCTAATGGGTAATGCAAAAGAATATGTAGAAAAGATTTACAAAGCATTTGATGAAGCAGGATATTATTGTCAACATTTTCTTTTGAATAGTTCTAAGATGTCTGTTCCACAAAGAAGAGAACGAGTTTTCTTTATATCTCTTAGAAAAGATTTAGCAAAACCTTTTATGGATCAAAAAGATTTGTTCAATAAGAAACCTAAGATTAATTTAGATTTTAATGAACCGGCAATTCTCTTTGATGAAATATATGATGGATTAGGAAAACCTATTACTGAATATAAGATGAAAGCATTTGAATGTAGGCAACCTAATGATAACGGTATTGCTGATAGTAAAAGACACGCTGGAATGAAAGTTTCTGATTACAATTGTGTCTATGTTAAACACGATAAAGTAATGCCAACAATTACAGGAAAAGCTGAACACGCAATGTTGTTGTATAACGAACCTATAAAACCAAGTAATACGGAACTGAGAAAAGGTGGAACTTATCCTATGGATTATGAATTTAGTAATATTGGATATTTGATTGGAATGTCTGTACCTCCTGTTATGACAGCACAAGTTGCAGATAGAATTTACGACCAATGGTTAAACAAAATAAAATAGAATATGCATAAATACAAATACGAATGGACATTAAAAGATGCAAACTTTACAAAAGACCAAGGCAATGTTTTCAGTTGCTTTGCTTGTGGAGGTGGATCGACTATGGGATACAAGTTAGCAGGGTTTAATGTTTTAGGATGCAATGAAATTGATCCGAAAATGATTAGTGCATATCGCAAGAACCACAAACCGAAATATAGTTTTTTAGAACCTATCCAGGATTTTAAACTAAGAGAAGATTTGCCCGAAGAATTATACAACCTTGATATCTTAGATGGTTCACCACCTTGTTCAAGTTTTAGTATTTCTGGTAATAGAGGAAAGGACTGGGGAAAGCAAAAGAAATTTAGAGAGGGTCAGGCATTACAAGTTCTTGATACTTTGTTTTTTGATTTCATAGACCTTGCAGAAAAATTGAAACCTAAAGTAGTAATATCTGAAAATGTCAAAGGACTGTTAATCGGTGATGCTAAGGATTATGTCGAAAAGATTTATAAAGCATTTGACAAAGCTGGTTATTATTGTCAACACAAATTATTAAATGCAAGAACATTAGGAGTTCCACAAAACAGAGAAAGAGTATTTTTTGTTTGTTTGCGAAAAGACCTTGCCAATAAATTGTTAAATCAAAAAGATTTGTTTCATGTTAAACCTACTGTAAATTTAGATTTCAACGAACCTCGTATTCTTTGGCAAGATATAATTGATGAAGATGATAACAATATGGATTTGTCACCATTAGATGCTGACCTATGGGATAAGAAAAAACCGGGAGATACAGACCTATCTGATATAAGTATAAGAGAAAGAAATATCTTATCAAGATTCAACGCAAAGTTTTTATACAAACATAAATGTGCAAACACTATTACTGGTGGAGAACAATGTGTTTTATGGGACAAGAAAAGAAAACGAAATCACACTGAGTTGACTAAGTGTTCAAGTTTTCCAAGTGATTATGACTTTGAAAAAAACAAACCAAGTTATATGATGGGAATGTCTGTACCTCCAGTAATGATTGCACAAATAGTTGATAGAATTAATAAATTTTGGTTAAAAAAGTTGCTCTAAAAGTTGCAATTGTCAATTCTTTTTCGTATATTAGTAGGGTCGGTGAGGGTGCTATCTCTACTGACATTGAAACTATTATTAACTTTTAAAAACTAAAATAATGAAAGATTTAAAACTTGAAAGGTATTTGCGAGAATACAGTGACCCTGATGTGGTCGCAATACTTGAAATTGAACTTTATGTCAAAAAAGATATTGGCGAAAACAGAATAGTGAAGTTACCTTTATCAAAAGAAAGTACTGATATCACATTCGATGAATTAGGTGATATCGCATCGGAATACTACGACAAGAAATTGAAATCGGATGAAACATATGGATATGCTTACAAAATTATAGAAAACTAAAAAACAAAAGTTATGGAAAACGATAATAAAAATATACAACAAGTCCCCAGAGAAATGATAGGAGCTAGTAGAACTTTTTTAATTGAAGAAGAAGACCTGTGTGTTCATATCATAAAAACTGGATTCAGTCAAAGAAAAAATTATCTAGTTGTTTTTGAAGATGCATATCAACAAAGATTAGGAGAAACTGAAATGTTATCAGAATTAGATATCAAAAAACAATTCGGAATAGTACTGTAAACTTTATAGAGCAATGAATAATATGGCAGTTCTGTGGCAAAACTATGAAACTAATTGCGTATATTGTAATAGATGGTGAGGGTAGTACCTTTATCACGTTTAACTAAAAACTTTTAAAATGAGAAAGATTACACAAGAATCAGTTCGAGCGTTTAATTCAAACGAAACATTTTCAAAATCAAACACAACAGTTTCAGTTACCGATACTACAACGGTTTTGTTACTACACGGAAACTCTATTGCATTTAAAGATAGAACAACCGGAAAGGTAAAAATCACACATTGTGGTTGGGACACAACTACAACAAAAGAAAGACTAAATGCGATTGATGGGGTGTCTATACAACAAAGACAATTTCAATGGTATCTTAATGATGAACTTTGGCATGGAGAATTAATTCAAATCTAAAAGTTCTATAAAAATTAAAATTTAAAGGCAATCGTTTGGTTGCCTTTTTTGATTAAATACTAAAAGAAAAGAAATCACTATGAAAGGATTAAATGAATTTTTAAATGAATCTGAATTATCGGAATCTAAAAGAGAAATAGGAAAATACTATAATGCCGCCAGAAAAGCAAGAGCTACTGATTTAACACAAGTGGATTCCGAATATCATAACTTAGTAAAATTAAGTGGTACTAAACAAAACGACACAAGAAACAATGTTGGTGCCTCATTTAACTTTGTAGGTGCAGACGGAGACTGGGTAGAAATATACTATGACGAAAAACAAGAAAAGGTTTTGATGGCAAAAAATGATGGTATAGTTAATACAAACTTTCATACTAAAGGTAGCATTTCTATTGAAGATATGTTAAAGTTAATATAATCATTTCACATAAAATATATTCTGTTTTTTTAGTATTAAATAAGAGAAACACCCATATAATGATAGATTATGAACACTATGATGAATTTTTAGAATCTGTATTAGAGATTGCAAAAATAGAGTATGAAATTTCAAAAGAAGAAATAGATTACAACGAAGAACACTTTTTACAATGCTATCAAGAAGGAACCAGTGCAGGACATGCCGTTTTTCTTTTGTCAAGTACTTGTTTATAAAATATAAAATAAACTACTATGAATCATTGGACCGCACAATATTTGATAGACGAAAAAATGTTCTACTTAGTTGAACACGGAATAGATGGTGTAGAAGGAGAACATTTTTTTGAACATTATGATGATTACAAAGAAGGTGTTATTGCAATGGCATTACTTAGTAAAGAAAAAAAATTACCTTTTGATATTTCATTTAGGGATACTTTTTGTTTAGTATCCGATATTAATATAAATGCCTTATAAAAAATAGATTATGAAAAATGCAAGTATTACCATATTCAAGGATGGTGAAAATATTTTTAATTACGTTTCTGACATAATTCCTAATGTAGGTGATTTCGTAGAAATTCCTATTGAATATGATGTTGTTTTAGGACAAGACAGATTCGAAAGTAAAAAATCTAAATTGCCTGGAAAGTTTTGTGTTGTTGAAAGAACATTTATTTGTGATAAAAATAGAGTTGCTCTAACTGTGGTCTCTGACGAAACAAAAGAATTTTTACTTTAGTTATGAAACAGATTACGTTTGAAAAAGATTCAAATTTTAGATGGTATGTAGTTTTACCTACTTGGCCTTTTGATAAAGATAAACTAAAAGTAGATGATGCTGCAAGTGTTTTTTGTGATATTCTGGCAAAGGATAAAAACAAAGTAACTGTAAACATTGATGAAGAACCATTTGAAGGATACAATTATAATTTAACTTTTGTGCATCACGATGGTGGAGGTGGAGATTATCATTTCAATTGTGGCTGTTACGATTATCCGGTTTGGTTAGGAAACAAATTCGAATTTATTTTTGGTCATTTACCTGACAATGTTTATTTATAAAAAGTACAAAATAATTTAAAAATAGTTGATCCAAAAGTTGCAATTGTCGCTGGGATTGCGTATCTTGTCTTTGTTGGTGGGGGTAGTACCTTTATCACGTTTAACTTAAAAACTACGAAAATGGATTACAAAGAAGAAAAACAAATTACTGAAGAATACAAAGAGTTGTATTCTGAACCACTACAAAAATTAAAAGATAGTGTAGAACAAATTTTTCCAAATGCAAAGTTTTCTGCTGAAGTCTATCAAGGTTTCGGAAGTCCTACTTTATCAACAAGTTTTTATCTGATTTCAGAAAGAGAAGATCAATCTCATAACATTGTAGATAATGACCCAGTTGTTACAAAGTTCATTGCACATTTACCGAAAGTTCATCCTACTAAAGATATCAAGTTCAAATTAGAACTACTACGAGGTGGATTATACTTAGAACCATCAGAGGGTTCTTACTTTGCAATGGAAAGATTGAAAATACCTTTCAGAAAAAGTACCGGAACTATTGACAAACAAATTGATAAGTTAGTTAAGTACTTCAAAGTTGTAGGGAAAACTATTCTTGAAAACAAGGATAGTATTTACAAAAAAGACATCAAGGATAAGTATTTAGAAATTTCAATTTAATTTTAAAAAAAATTCACTTTAATAAAATATTTTAGTGAATTTTTGTATTACATATATAAGAAAAAGAAAATACGTTCTTAGAAATATTGAAAAAATAAGAACCCAAGTTGCCGGGTTCTTTCTCAAAAGTATAGTTTTTAAAAGTTGAACTATACATCTCTAAAAGAGATATAGGCAAAACATTGGTAATTCAGTACTCTATGTAGTTAGGGGAGCAGGTTACACTATAATGGATAGGACATTGCTTTTAACAGAAGTTTAAAACTATCAGTGTTAAAAATAAAGAGATATTGCTGTTGGGAATATTGTGGTTGTTTTTAAAATTAGGGATTTGAGTGATTATCCTAGCAAAACGAAAATGTTACAAACCTAAATCAAAAGGTTCTGGACAAACAATTAATTCATTTTAATTGTAAACACTTATGGTATGCATTGAAGTACCTAATCATTTGTTAGCAATAACATATGGTCCCGAAAGGGGTAGATGAATGGCAATTCCAGTTGTTTGAAATTTACACTTAAAGATTTAGTACAGGCATGTATGTAGATTTGAGAGTAGAAAATGCATATCTTATTCTGTTACGGTACAGTCCAAAACCGTAGGGTAAATTGATTGAAGGTTCTTAACAAACCGTGTGCTAACTATTCCAAAAACAGAATAGGTCAATCAAATTAAATAATCGAGTAGTGCTAGAGATTATTTTTAATTTTAATTTTTTAATATATGAATATTACACAAGAAGCTGAAGATCAATCTTCAAAATCTGTAAAATTAAAATCATCAGATTTTCGACTTCCAGAAGTAGTAGGTTCTTATGACTTAGGTGGTGTTAGGTTTGGTCTTACAAAAAAACCTAATAAGTTTAATAGATTGATGGTAAAAATATTTTTAGGTTGGACCTGGAAAGATTAAAA
>TARA_R110000772_G_scaffold2232_7_pt1 | contig 11697 bp, 20 predicted proteins | sample TARA_R110000772 | Tara Oceans TARA_R110000772 (sample SAMEA4397948) | marine metagenome | biome: Polar Biome; feature: [SRF] surface water layer (ENVO:00010504); material: water (ENVO:00002006), including particulate matter (ENVO:01000060) such as... | depth 5 m | reverse complement strand
GGATTCGAACCTTGGACCTCTGCGTCCCAAACGCAGCGCACTACCAAACTGTGCTACACTCCGTAAAATTGTTATACTAAAAAACACCACTGTGGCATGCTTTAGTATAATAATTATACTGGCATAAAAAAACCCGCTTTACTTTCGTTTTGCGGGTTTCTTAGGAATTATTTAGATCAAAGATTTAATTCAAATCTTAGGTCTCATAAAAGAAACTCGCGCAGGTGTAGTCTCCGGCTGATACCAGCGTTGACTATCTTGCTTACTATGTGAATTACAATTTGAATGTAACATCATTTCGTTCTCTTCTTGTTACAGTTATCTTTAACTGTTTATGTTATAAGTATAACAGACTTATTCTTGTCTGTCAACCTTTATTTTAACTTTATTATACTGTATGTTTATTTAGCCTTTAAATCTGAAAGACTTATCAAACTCTAAGTACTAATAATAACAGAAGTTTGATCATCTGTCAACACTTATTTTAACTTTATTATATTATATGTTAATTATTAGTGCTAAAAATTATAAATATCAATATGACTACTTACATAACACTAAGATCACATCATGTGGTCTAGTGTCACAGAAATTTATCCAATACATCTTGCTAGTGTTCTTGCACCATCAGGAGGCACATTGGTTGTGGAACCACAAGTAGCGTATAGGTTACAGGATTATAGACCTGTTCAACCACCAAGTGCACTATACGAAATTATGCACAATGTTTATACAAGGAGATTATGGGTATGCTAATCGAGCTAGCCGCAGCCAATGCCGCCTTCAAGATAATAAAAGCCACCATCAACAACGGACAAGATATCTACAACGCTGGGTCAGCACTAAGCAAATACTTCGGTGCTGAAAAGGCAATTAATAAACAAGTTAAAGCCGGAACTGGAAATGTGATGGAAGCCTTTCAAGCCCAAGAACAACTAAAGAAAAATGAAGAAGCCCTAAAGTTTATGCTTAACAAGCAAAGACTACAGGGCTATGTTGATTTTTGTAAATTCAGGTCTGACTACAATAAAGGCATTAAATTAAATAAGGTTAACCGAAGTAAAGCAAATGCTAAACAATCCAAATCTGATGATACTACAATGGCACTTGTATTATCTTTGGTTATCCTTATGCTGATACTATGCTCTGGTGCATTTTATTTCGTTGCAAAACTCAAAGGATGGATATAATCTATCACTTAGTCTTTTAGCATCTTAAAGAAAATTGCTTCTTTACCAGTGATTGGATTAATAGAAGCAATGTATGGGTCGCTTGCATTGGGTGCATTTGACCCAATATAATGCCACGACATACCATCCTGTTTATTCTTTTCAACTTGATTAAAAAATTCAGCATTCTCTACTGAAAACATTGTGGCGATAAACGCTAGTACTATCATTACATATTCCTTCAATTACATTTTATTTAAAATTAGGTGCGATTCACCTAGTTAGTTACTTTCTTTATTTACTATGATCTCGGCAGCACGCTTTGCACTTGCCGCAGAATCAAATGAACGAGCGTATGCTTTTCTTAATTCATCTGTTGTATCAGATATTTTCCATACAAGTCTGTTTGTGTTACCATTGCGACCCTTACCATATGACATCGGATCAGTTGCACGAGTAATTTCAAAGCGTTCATCAGGAGATACCCACTTGAATACTTCTGTTGAACCACCACCACGTCTACGACCATAACCATTTGAAACCTTATTCCATTTGATCTTAGGTACAGGCGCTGCGATATCTTCGATGTATTCTCTTAAATGTTTTCTCACGTGTTATCTCCATCAGTATATTTTATCTTTGACTTATCATAAGTTTTAAGGTCTTCTTTACGTGATTTCCACATACTTTTGATAAACCATTTATTCATACGTACCCAAGTACTGAAACTGTAATCTGGTGGACTACCTTCCCACTCAATCTTTTCACGCTTATGTTCAAACCACATTAACTGCACCCAATGCTTAAACTCACTAAACTTATTCATTACAATAATCCTTTCTTAAATAGAATAGAAGTACCAATCAGAGTGAATGGTAACAGACACCATAACAACATATCAAAATAACCATTGGCATCAATCACACGTGTGATTGGTAGAACGTTAGTCTCTAAATATTCAATATAGTCTTTGGTATTCATTATCGTTCTCTTTATTAACTTACTTAACCATTATATAACAATACGCCTTACTTGTCAACACCTAATTTCAATTATTTTCATTTTAATTAGGAATCATCTAGTATATATGCATTGTAAGGCAATCCAGATAATCTATTAAATACTCGTATCTTGTTAACCTGATTGACATACGTTGAACGAACTCCATCAATGTCGTTCAGCCAATTGTTTATTGCTTCATATGAACCAATTGACTGCGAAGGCAATCCAATATTAATCCTATGCATAATATGGGGTAGATTCAGTTTATTCCAAGCGTCTGCATTTGCGTCTGCTACTTCGTAATCATCTGCTAATACCGCAGTCAAAAATCCACCAGGCTCTAACCCATGCATAATGTAATTTTCTACACACGGATCTAGATAACTGTTATAAAGTGTAAAATTAGATAATTTCATATTTATTCTTGCATTGATTAACGTATGTAACCATTATACAACAATGATCCTTACTTGTCAAGTAGTAAATTTTATTTCATACCTATGATCATGAATCTATTATATAACTGTGTGCGTTGTTCCCCACTAAATAACACTTCACGCATTTTATACTTAGACATCGCTTCTGACAGATTTTCAACACTGTTCATATTATCTGAATAATCATTTGTCTGTATTACAATTAATGTACTATCACTCGGTGGTACATTTTCAAACCATGTATCATTCATTTGTGCACAACTAGTGTTTATTAACAAGTCAGGCAATTGTGTCGCATCATACCATCTAATATCAGATGCATCACTTGTTTTTGTGATGAATTTTCCGTTGTCTTCTGCTTTATAATTTACGAAACGCGCATAGGTTGAGTTGGTATAATCAATATCGACACTAACTATAGACTCAATCGTATCATAATTATTAGTTATCATATATGCATTAATAGCAATTTTTCCACCTAATATAACAACATCTGATGGTTCTAATGTTGTCTTATTCAATTGTTCAATCATCCAACTATTGCCACTCATTGAATCATATGTGATAAAATCGCATATATCAATATCACCATTTTTTGGATAAGTTAAATTCATCAAACCATCTATGAAAGGATCATCAATTTTATGATTAATATATTTTAATATATCATGAGATGATATCTCATAATCATTTATCAATAATGATTGCAGTATCGCATTTACATAAAGTTCTGATTTATTTTCCTGATATTCATCTGATGTATTAATCTCTTCTAAGATAAGATCACGAATACTCCAGTTGTCGCCATATACGAGTGCGTTCTTAATTTTAATAAATGTGTTGAGATGTTGTGGTGACGATATGAAATATTTCTCTAGTCCATGCATCCATGTCAAATGAATTGGATAATGTTGATCTCGTGTGTCTGATTGTGACTTATTAAACAACGATTTCAACCATTCATAATCGTTTATTTTATCTAACTTAGTACTATCATTTTTGTAATGAATACCAAACTCTCTACCTTGTCTAGCACCCATGATCGCATATTTACCATATGCATTACTGTCACCACGATTACACCAGACATCTAATCTGTATCTAGTATCAATATCAGGATTAAGTGCACATGATAACTTCACACACTCTCTAAATGCACTACGCCATGTACTAAACTCATCTGTATTGAATGCTGATATGTTAGATACTTGCTGCATCACTACTAATGGTGCATCAATTGTGGTTGTCATATCTATTTGAAATGATTTGGCATTAAGTAACACTTGTCTAGGGAATAACTTTACCCCACCATTGCCATAAATTAAACCATTTACTGGGTTTATACTCTGCCATACAAATACACAACTTGATTCATTAACACCTGGATATGATTCTTTGATAATACTAGGCGTGAATGAGAAATCAAAATGATCAACTAACTCTGCATCAGCATCAACCACGTAAAAATTATCTGTTGTTGCCAATTTTGCTGCTGCTTGATGTGCTTCTAAAATTCCGACAACGTTGTCTACACGTTTTGCATGAGGTGCTAATTTCTGTATTCGTTTAAAATGTTCATCAGCGTTAACTTCACCATACGCCAACATTATAACATCTAACATTATTTACTCTCTTCTGTTTAATAATATCTTCATGAATTCATCTGCACCATCTGCACAATTCTGTTCCCAGTCTGTGGTTGATTCTTCGTCTGCAAAGTCAGATACATACTTGTAGCAATCAAATATTATTTTATACTTATTACATACCATTGCTATACCGTATGCTTCCATATCAACCAATGTACTACTCAATGCTGGTCTACTAGTTACAAAATTATCACCAGTAGTCAATGAAATATCACTACTCTTTAATTCTAACCATAATTCACCAGTGAATGGTGTCTGTCCTATTTTGAAACCTAATGGTGTAGCATCCATATCTCGTTGACCAACTTTTCCAACTTCATGCACGCCTAATGATAACTTAGGATCTAAACTGCCAGCAGTACCCATATTGATAATGGTGTGCGGATTATACTTTAATGCTGCTTCTGTCGCTGCAATTGTCGCTTTAATCTTACCGACACCCATTACTATTTTAACATAAGGTGCTGGTAATTCATAGGGTAATTCTGCTTCTAATGCAACTAATACGGGTATAACATTATACGACATTATTGTTGTCCTCTGTAGGTTCATCTAATAAGTAAGCCATATCAGCAAATGTTGTTCTGAAATCTGTCCCACGTATATCGTCTAATTTGTTAATGTATTCTCTAAACTCGGGCATGCGTTGAGTCCAATCTTCACTACGTGCAAAACTAATCATACCACGTAACCGCTTGATACCATAGTCAGCATCTTCCCATGTTTGATAGTCTACTTTACCCTTGTGCCAACTTGGAATACCTAGTTCCCAATTCTCTTTCCACCATTCAATAAACTCTTCATACTTCGCTTCTGTTTTATCTATGAATTCATCTGGTAGTACTTTAACATTCAAGTGTCCTGGCCAGTATACAAAGTGATAGTTAATACCACCAGCACCAAAGGGCCACATGTTTGTTTTCTTTAGTCCACTTTCTTGAAGTTTCCATTTAAGGAAGTCTGGTATGTAATGAATGTTAAGTGCGTTTACTGCACATGCGATGGTTATCTCTACGTTGTTAGATGTCTGTGTGTCAAGTCGCTCAAACATTGCAAGTTGATGCGCCCATTCACTTGGGTAACGGATGTAATCGTTCATATCACCAATACTATCAATACTATAGTGGAAACGTACTTTTTGGAATTTTTTCCATTGCTCTAATAGACGATCAGGCAATTCAATACCATTACTATTATAACGCAACTCAATCTGATGTGCATAACCCATCTCAATAACTTTGTCTAAGATTTCATAATGCTCTTCTATAACAGTTGATTCACCACCTGCAAAGTATAGTTGACGCATAAAGGGTATTTGTGCATATAACTGATCCCAAAACTTTGGGTTGGTTTTATGCCAGTTATAATTAGCACCAAACTGCTTGCCTTTATCATCCCATGCCATAGTTTCTTTTAGTGACTCATTTGTAACCTGTGGATATAATTTGTTCCAATCTTTCACCCATCCAGATGAATCATGAGGACTACACATAATGCAACCAAGTTGACATTTAGTACCCATACGGATATCAATATATCGTAATTTTGAATCAGTTGAACCGTCTTCACGTGTTTCTGCTATAAGTTGATCGACATCAATGCCGTCACGTTGCCAATACTCTGTTTCCCATTGTCGCTTAGAACGATGTCCAGCATCTTCTTCCTTGTAACATTTCAAACAACTCGCGGGCTTTTCTCCTGCAAGCATCTGTTGACGTACACCACGCATATATGAATTATTCCATGCGCTTGCTAAATCACTATTGTTTAGGTTAGCAGGCTTGCCATCATCTGTTTTAACAATACCAACTCGACCACCATGAACTTTATCATTAGTAGCACCAACACTACTTGCGTTTGCTGTACAACATACTCTCATGCTACCATCGGGTCGAGTACTCAAATGTACCCAAGGCAGTATACAAAATGTATCTGAAGGTAATTTCTTTTCTGTCATTTTATTTCCGTTAAGACACGTATGTCATACATTATCAGTCGTGTGTTCCGAACAACCCATCTAGTACACTCTTCACATCCGTGCTTACATCATGTTCAATTGCGTCATAATCAAGAGCAATGTCTACATTAACGACATCTTCTCTTGCAATTCCTGCAAAGACATCTTCTGCTGATTGAATCGAATCTAACATTTCTTCTGATATTTCTACTTTTTCACCAGATGACAATGTAAGAATGATTGCTTGTATATATTTGGGCGGTATAGTTTGTATTTCGACTTCATTAAAAATCTTACTAAATGATCGGTCGTTTTGTTGAATTGCCATGAGTATTTACTTCCCTGTGTACTTTATTAAGTATCATAATATTATTTATGTTAGTTAATAACATAGTCCTTGCTTAGACAGTTCCTGTAATAGATTCCACGTATGTTCCCATCCAGTCACTGTAAAGCACTTATCATTTTTATTATTTCTGCTAATTATGGCTTGTTTAAGAGTAGCATCATTGCCCCCTTCTTCCATATTATCACCAAAGAAATAAATTGATTGTTCGTCGAAATCATGAATAATTTGACTTTTGTCTTTTTCGTTGGGACAAATATCAATGCTAGTTTCTCCTGCTACTTGAGCAGTTATTCCTAATTCATTGAATTCTAGATTGAACGCATCAGCAATTAGTTTACGCTCATTATGTACAAATTCATATTCTACATACGAGGCACGCTCTTCCACTGTTGCACCTCTACCTACTATACTGAAGTTAACCATTCCAGGACGATCTTCAATATGTATACCCGTCTTAATACTAAAATTAGATTCCTCTAATTTAGTGTTAAGAAATTCTCTCGCTTCTCTACTAAGTGTCCATTCATTGCATTCTAGTTGCATATCTTTGTTCCAAACACTATTACCACTGCATTGATACGCTTTAACTAAAAGATCATACAATGTAATGTTTAGTTGCTCTAGTGTCTTGGGACGATCACTGCCAGTGACAATATATACATCATTATGAGTACAAAAATCTACTAACCATGATTCGAATGCTGGATCAATTAAAGAACGACTGGGAGTAAGTGTACCATCTACATCAAATATAAATGCAGTAGGTGCATCGTTCATTATATTACTCCCAGTCATGATTTAATTATGCTGTTGCTGCTTTTTTAGCTGCGGGACGGCCACGTTTTGGTTTAAGTTCTGGAGACAATGCATATGCACTTTCACGCAATGTTGCTGCTTCGTCTTCATACTGCTTTGCTTGCGCAATCATGTTTGCTGCAATCACAGTGTCATTCATAATACCATCATCGGTAGACTCTTCTACTGTACTAGTAGTAGGTTCGACAGAGTCTTCTGTAGTCTGCTTACCTTTCTGTCCACTAATTAGGTCATTCAACTCGTCCAAGCGAATCTGAGTTTCACGGTTGGGTGTCATCATAACATTAGATGTTGCCTGCTTTTGCAGTTTGCCTAGTGCGTGCAATGATTGCAGCATATTGGTGCCGTCTGTCATTGTCCTACGTTGAGCAAATTCAGCGAAGTCAACGGATGCTTGCGCGCCAGGAGATTCTACTGCATTAATAACATCATCATGCATCCAATCTACTAATGCATCAGTATCAACTACTAGACATTTTTTTTCATCATCTGGGATTTCGCGAAACATGACAACCACCCTCCGCTGAGTGTTGATCAATTGACCAACGTGCTTTAGATTATTTGTGGCCATGAGATTAACCCTCGCCTTCTGATTCCACTTCTGCTGCATCTTCTTCTGCTGCTGGTGGTGCGATAGATTTAATAATTGCCACTAAGCGATTAAACATCTGTCCTACTTGCTCAGCTTCTGCGCCTTTAAATGCTCCACGCTGTACTGACAAATCGATAATATTTGCAGTTAACGTTAAGTCGTGCAATGTAAGTGTTGGTGCTTCTACTGCTTCTGCTACTGCTTCTGCTACTGCTTCTGCTTCTACTGCTTGTGTTGCTTCGGTCATTGTTCTTTCCTTTTATTTTAAATAAAGTAGTTACTTATTAACTACTATGTTTATTTATCTATAATAGATAAATTAGGTTTACTGTTCGTAAACAGTGCCAGCGATCTTCGCCATTGTTAAATTCTTTTCAAAAGTGCCCAAGTCATCTGTTGACTCAAACCATAATTGAAATAAGTTACTATTGTGATCAATTGTTCTAATATAGTACAATCCAATCATACCTTCTGTTAATTTACTCCAGTCGCATACTTGTTTCTTTTCGATCAAAACAAGTATGCGATTTCGCAGCATAGACAGAATGATATCCGTGCCTGCAAGTAGTGTTAAGTCACTTTCACTTAAACTACCTGCATTATTTATAACCTTTACACTATACGTCATAGTGAATTGTGACTCCAAATGGTGATTGTAAACGGCGCTCAGTATCACCATGAATTACAAACAATGTATCACAATAATCTTCGTCACCCCAAGAGCCAAATGGATAACCATCTGTGAACATAATCAACTGATCAGGTTCCATCTCGTTTTCTTTCATATAATTCCATACTGCATCGAAATCAGTACCACCACCACCGCGAATCTCATACTCAGAGATGTCTTCACCACCTTCTGCTGTAAATACTTCAACACCATACACACCAGTGTCAAACTGCATGATAGTTACTTCATAATCTGCATACTGATCCATGATGCCTTGTACTTCACTAACAAAATCACGCAACATTTCTGTACCAATACTACCAGAAGTATCAATAGCAACTGTCACTTTCAATTCTTCATCACGTGACATGCCTGGGAAGATAACTTCACCAGAACGCTTGCTAGGACGCATGAATGTGAAATCACGCTTCAATGAACTTTCTAACTGAGTACGTAACACATCGCGCCAATCCATCTTAGGTGTTGTTAACTCACCAATCATTCGCTTGATATCATCAGGAACTTCGTCGCCTGCTGACTGTGCAGCATTGATCACTGCTTGCTTAATTTCATCCTGTAATGCTTTACGTTCATCTGCTGACATACCATCAACAGGATTACCATTCGCATCATTGCCATTTTCATCACCTTGTGCGGCTTCCAAATGAACATCCATGCCCGATATATTACCAACTACATTACCATCTTCATCAGTAATAGTACCATCAGGTGATATGCTATAATTTTTATTATCACTATCTTCCATCAACTTTTCATAGATTTCATAACTACTCATATCACGATACTTAGTATCATAACAAGGCTCACCACCACCTAATTTATCAGAACCGATAATAGTACCAATCTTGTTATCAACTAATGTAAGATTTATATTGTAATCACATGCAGCATTATATACTTGAGGATTACGATCACCACGTGCTTGCATATGATCATACACACAATGCAATACTTCGTGTGCTACCAAGAAATCTAGTTCTGAATCAGATAATTTATCGACAAACTCTACATTGTATAACAAGCGACGACCATCGGTTGCTGCTGTAGGCATATAATTAGCCTCAGTAAGAACTAATCGTGCTGCTAGTGTACCATAGAAAGGTCTAGTTAATAGAAAGCGAACACGTGACTTAGTCATACGCTCACGAACACGTATTGACATTTTAGGACATACTTCTAACTTTTCTGCGACTGCTGTAGACATATCTTTTACCTATGAAATTAACTTATGTACTAATTATACTATAAATCTCAGGTGGTGTCAAGTGTTTTTGATAAATTCTTCATTATTTTTTACTTGTAAATACATATTCCAATAGTACATGAATTTTATTGGTTCATGCACATAGCCTGGCAAATCATCACCAAACATCATTTCGAATTCTTCTAACTGTTCATCAGTAACTTTGCTCATAATTCTGCATTCTTTCCTTGTTAACTTACTTCAATTTTATCAACTACAATGCCACACTTTTCTAGGAATTGTGTACCCGATGGATCACGATATTCATTAAGATAGTACACTGCGGAAATACCAGATTGATATATTATCTTCGCACAATGCATACATGGTTGATGTGTAACAAACATGGTTGCACCATCTGCCGATTCAGTGGTTTTTGCAATCTTCGAAATAGCATTCATTTCTGCATGCAATACCTCTGGTTTTGTTTTAAGCAAACTCGCATTTTTGGAACTATCATACCATTTACTTTCATCTAGCGTATTGTCCATATTAAGTTGACCCGCTCTCTCTGGTAAATATTCACAGTTATTATCCCAACCACTAGGAGTCCCGTTAAATCCAATTGATATAATTCTATCATCTTTGACAATAATAGCACCTACCTTCAATCGGACTGCATGGCTCAATTCAGCAAATCGTACTGCGGTATCCATATATGCTTCTTTAAACTTTTGCTTCATACATCACTACTCTTTGTTATCTATCTAGTATACATTAAACATAGATATATGTCAAGCACTTACTGTGCTAACGGATTATCTAATGCACGTTGTAAACGTTTGTTTAGCCTAGCCTCAAGTTCTTTTAACTTTCGCTCAGTATCTTTACGAATGCTATCTGCTTTCTGTTCATAGTCTGACTGTAGTTGACTTCGTTTATTTTCAAATCTACCATCTGCAATGCTGATTAACTTACGAACATCTTCTTCGGTTTTTTGCACTTCATCTTCTACTTTATCAATAATCTTTTCTTGACGAGTTATATCATCGCGCATAGTTTGTTTTAGATCCTTCAGTGATTGATAATGTTCATCATTAATTGCTTTGATCATGCCTATTTCTTCTTTAAATAATGCAATCTCTTTACTGACAAATTCCATGTGTGCATCAACAATAGCGAACCTTTCACGCTGTACTGCTAAATCCTTGTCAAAACCACTTAGATCGGGTGCTTTATAACTTTCAATCTTAGCCTTCATATTTCTATAGTCGTTGTAGAATTCAAATCCACCCCACGCTGCACCACCCATTGTGCTTAATACTGTTAGTAACAGGAATATCTTTCCACCTGTAAACTTAACTCCACCTACTTCTACTGTTGTTTTTTCACTCATCTTCTATTTTCTCGTATTGTTGGTCTACCATCTTCTCATGAAGTATCTGACTTGCAAGACCATTTAATAATCCTCGTTGGTTCTCAGGAACTTTTTTATCTTTGTAAATACCTGTTGATGTGTAAAAATCAACTCCGGGTATTGCCCGTTGTCCGTAAGCACTAAAGCCTGGAACAAAGTTAATCAATGCACTTATTTGTGCTTGTAATGCTTTCTGATCAGACAATGACTGTGCTTCACCCATTACAATTGCTAATTTTGCTAACTTCTTTTTAATAATTTCTTTCATCTTCTTCACTTTGGCTTTCTGTTTTTCTGCCTTTGTCATCTTCTTAACTACTTTCTTCTTAACTACTTTCTTCTTAACTACTTTCTTCTTAACTACAGGCTCAATTACTTCTTCTTCTTCGACTACTTCTTCTTCAACAACTTCTTCTTCAATTATTTCTTCTTCAA
>TARA_R110000772_G_scaffold102158_2_pt1 | contig 11709 bp, 9 predicted proteins | sample TARA_R110000772 | Tara Oceans TARA_R110000772 (sample SAMEA4397948) | marine metagenome | biome: Polar Biome; feature: [SRF] surface water layer (ENVO:00010504); material: water (ENVO:00002006), including particulate matter (ENVO:01000060) such as... | depth 5 m | reverse complement strand
TAGGCAAGTTAGGACAAGCCTGCGCCGAGATGGTCGCTGAAGTACATTATGTTGTTGGGTATGACGTTAACCCTGTAGAGCCTGAAAACTTTGCAATGGTTGATACAATTGCAGATGCTGTTAAAGATAAAGACATTGTTTTTATTGCAGTACCTACACCGCATGACCCACAGTATGATGGAAAAGCACCTACCAGCCATTTACCAAACAAAGACTTCGATTACTCTTTAGTAAAACAAGTTCTTTCAGAAGTAAATGCTGTAGCAACTAAAGAACAATTAGTAGTCCTTATATCAACAGTCTTACCTGGTACTACCAGAAGAGAGTTTATTGATTTAATTCCAAATGCCAGATTCGTTTACAACCCATACTTAATTGCTATGGGCACAGTTAAATGGGATATGGTTAATCCAGAAATGGTAATGATTGGAACAGAAGATGGAAGTGAAACAGGTGATGCAAAAGAACTTGTAGACTTCTATAAAACAATTATGCAAAATGAACCCAAGTACGTTATTGGTACATGGGACGAAACAGAATGCATTAAAGTATTTTACAACACATTTATATCAGCAAAGGTTTCACTAGTAAACATGATACAAGATGTTGCAGAAAAGTTAGGTAACATAAACGCAGAGATTGTTTGTGATGCACTTGCTCAAAGTGACAGACGTATTATGGGACCTGGATATATGAAGCCTGGCATGGGAGATGGTGGTGCTTGTCACCCTAGAGATAATATCGCTTTACGTTGGATGGCAGAAGAACTTGATTTAGGTTACGACCTATTTGATGCAGTAATGCTTTCCAGAGAAAAGCAAGCCGAGAACATGGCAAACAGATTAATGGTACTTGCAGGTAACGATCATCCTCACTTTGGTAAAATCCCCGGATTGCCAATTGTTATAGTAGGTAAAGCATACAAGCCGTTAGTAGAATATGAAGCAGGATCAAGTAGTATGCTTGTAGGACACTATATTGCTAAAGCAGGATATGACTTACATTACTACGATGAAAAAACAGGTGATACACCTCCGCAAGAAGTATTAGATAACCCAGCAGTATACTTACTAGCACATAATCCAGGTGTAACATACGGTGATCAACTTGATACAGTACCAGGATGGTACGGTGATCATAAAGCAACCGATTGCGATGGGGCATTAACAGTTACAACTGGAAACGGATCTGAATTAAGTTTTGCTAAAGGCAGTTTTGTAGTTGACCCATGGAGAAAGACACCTAATTTAGAAGGTGTTAAAGTTATCCATTACGGTAATACCAGAGGTAAATAACATGTCAGATCCTAAGTATTGTTCACTATTGTGGAAACATATTAGTAATGAGCCTTTGGGTCATGTTAGGACCTGCTGTATAGCAAGAGACAGAGTACCAGGTGATGACGGCAGAGAAGTTACACTTGGTCAAAGTTCTGTTAGAGAAATATTCCATAATGACTATTATAAAAAAATCAGACAAGAAATACGTGATGGTGGAATGCCAAAAAATTGCGAGCCTTGTTGGAATGACGAAAAGAATGGCAAAAAATCTAAACGATTATTATATAACGAAATAGCAGTACAACGATATGGTGAAATTGATTATCAATCAGAGCCAGATTTGCCTGAAGACTTCCAACTTATTTTAAGTAACACTTGTAACTTAAAATGTAGAAGTTGTAATCCTAATTACAGTAGTAAATGGGTTAAAGAAGCAAAAGACAGAAAACTTCCTTATTTAGAAGAAACAGTAAAAATTGGAATGAATGATAGAGAGTCTAAATTTTGGACTGAGATGAATGATTGGTTACCTTCAATACGATTTTTAGAAGTAATGGGAGGTGATCCTTTATACATGAAAGAGTTTAGGCTATTTGCAGATAAACTAATTGCAGATGGTGTATCTAAGGATATGGAAATAACATTTAGTACTAACGGCACTACTGTTAATCGACCTTTTATAGAAAACATGTTATCTAACTTTAAAACAGTTGGATTTAATGTTAGTATAGATGCCGCGGCACAAAAAAGGTTCGACTACTTACGTCATGGTGCTGTCTGGAAAGAAGTAAGTGACAATTTAGATTGGTTTCACGATCTTGTTGTTGATCGAGGGATCAGTATAGGTATCACAGTCACAATAACAGCATTAAATGTAATGTACTTGGCAGAGCTACATCAAATATTTGCTGAAAAATGGCCTGAATTTATAATTTTCCATAACATGGCAAACTTTCCTACATGGTTTAACCCTAATGTTTTTCCTGAAGAGTGTAAGCCTGATATAGTTAAGAGTTTACAGGACCCCACAAAGTTTAGACCAGAATATCAAAGTGAAATGATGGGTATATTCCATCATGTAATGACTCCAAGAGAGTTAACAACAATGCCATATGGACAAAGTGGTGAAGATACAATACAAGCCGAAATAGAAAAACGTTGGTTTATGTTTTGTAAAGAAATTGTTGCTGGAGATTTATACAGAGAGGAAAACTTTAGAGAGAGTTTTCCAGAGCTATTTGAAATATTAGTCAAACACAGAGTATTCAATTATGATACATTTGAATACAACATAAAAAACATACCTGACTTTGGAAACTTACAAGCAGGCACAATAATATGAGTATTAAAGACGATACTTTTTGTCCGTTACCCTGGATGCATTTAGGAACGCACCCTCATGGTGGCGTGACACCTTGCTGTATATCAGATATGACAGCAGGAAAAAATAGGGCTAGGGACTTTGGTGACGATGGAGATACGTTTTATAATTTAAACGATCATAACATTAGCACACATATGAATAGCGATTACTTTAAACAAATTAGATTAGAGATGCTAGAGGGTAAAGAACCAGTAGCATGTACGAGATGTTATGATGAAGAAAGAAAGGGACTTGAGAGTAAACGGACTTACGAGTCCAAGATATATAGGGACTATGACCCCGATTACGCAACCAAGCTCACTGGGCCGGATGGTAGCATACCTATGGACCTTCGCTTTGTTGAGCTTCGTCTTGGCAATGTATGTAACGTTCGCTGTCGCACATGTAATCCTGCAAGTAGTTCAAGGTGGGTCGCAGACTATAAAAAGATTGTTGACTCGTTAGAGTTTGTAAACGATGGTTACAGTTGGTTAGATCATAAACACGATTTCCAATGGCCTGAGGACGAAAACTTTTATAATGATTTATTTGAATGTGCTCCTAACATGGAAGTGCTATACATAAACGGTGGTGAACCCACACTTATAAAAGCACACTGGAAGTATTTGGAAATGCTTGTAGAGAGTGGGCGTAGTAAAAATATTATACTATGGTATAATATAAACATGACAAGTATACCAGATAAAGCAATTCCGTTATGGAAAGAATTTAAAGAAGCCAGAGTATGTCCTAGTATAGACGATTTGGCACACAGAAACACATATATTAGATTTCCTACAGATTGGTCAGATGTAGAAAGCAATTTAAAACTGATTATGGATGTACCTGAACTTACTGTGCGTATAACACAAACAGTTAGTGCATACAGTTATATCTATTTAGACGAGTTTTTAGACTGGGCGCCATGCCCGGTTGATATGAACTTCGTTTATGACCCTGATTACTTATCGCCGGCAATCCTCCCTCCTGTCGTGAGACACGAGGCCCATGCCAAGTTTAGAAAAACGATGGGTAACAGACATGAACTCGGAACATTGTTGAGCATGTATAATGACGACGATTGGGATGAAGTTAAGTGGGAACACTTTTGTCGGTACAATGACGAGTTAGATAAAATACGCAAACATGAAGATGGTTGGAGGGAAATATTCCCTGAATTAATAGAAATATTGGAAAGAAATGGAATTCAGCACAAATATTAGCGATCACGAAGATGATGTAATGTGTATCCTGCCCTGGATTCATATGCACCCTTGGCCAAACGGCAAAACAATGTTATGCTGTGATTCACCTTGGGAAGATCATATTGGTGACTTGCGGGAGAACAGTTTAAAGGAAGTATGGAACAGCGAAAAGATGAAACAAGTTCGCTTAAACATGCTTAACGGAAAAAAGTGTACTCAGTGTGTGCGTTGCTATGAGAAAGAAGATAAAGGGCATGACAGTTTACGAGTTAGAAGTAACCGAGACTGGATGGAAAAACATTGGGACAAGGTTGAAAAAACAAATGCTGATGGTGGTCTAGATGATTTACATATTGTATACCTAGACTTTCGCTTTAGCAATGTATGTAACCTCAGATGTAGATACTGTGGTCCTGAACTAAGTTCTAATTGGTATGCTGATGCGAAAGCAAGTACATTTAATATTAGTCCTACTGAAAGAGTAATACAAATTCGTAAAGATGTAGATAACTTTATGGAAGAGTTTGACCCTATGCTAGAACACATAGAGCAAATTTATTGGGCAGGTGGTGAGCCTATACTAATGGACGAACATTGGGGCATAATGAACCGTCTTGTCGAGATGGGTAAAACAGATATACGAATATTTTATAATACAAACTTCACAACATTAGACTACAAGGGCCAGAGTGTTTTAGACTTATGGAAAAACTTTGATAACATAAGTGTTGGTGCAAGTTTAGATGCTGAAGGTATCAGAGGAGAGTATCAACGTAAAGGTACAGTATGGTCAGATATTGAAAGTAATATAAAAGAATTAAAAGAGAAATCTCCTGAAGTAGATTTTTATATAAGTGCAACAGTTAGTGCCTATAATGCCTGGCACATTACAGACTTCCATAGAAGTTGGGTTGATAAAGGTTATATTAAACCAGCAGATTGGTATATGAATGTACTACTTAATAACGAACGATTTAGAATGAGTGTACTGCCAGCAGAAATAAAAGCAGAAATTAAATATAAATGGGAAAAACATTTAGCATGGCTTGAACCTCAAGACAATATAGGCAGAGCAACAGAGGGTTATAAAAGTTCAATTAAATTTTTAGATGACGATCATACTCATCTACTTAACGAGTTTAAACAATTTAATGCAGAATTTGACAAACTCAGAGATGAAAACTTTGATGATGTTTACCCAGAGTTGAAAAACATATGAGTTGCATACTACCATTTATAAACTTGGAAGCTCGTACTGATGGCACGATGTCAGTATGCTGTATAATGCAAGAGTCTGCTAAAAAAGATGATGGTACAGAATTTAATTTAGCAAATGGTGACACATTATCAGATGTTAAACAGAGCAAGTGGTTACAAGTAACACAAGATAAATTTTTAAATAATGAAAAATTAGATGCATGTGCAAATTGCTGGCACGAAGAAGAAGCAGGTATACAAAGTAAAAGATTAAGAGAAAATAGTTACTGGGGTGAAGATTTTGTGCCTAATACAAAAGCACTAGATTTAAAACTAGGAAATATTTGCAATAGTAAATGTAGAATATGCAGTAGTTTTGCAAGTAGCCAATGGGCGGCCGAAGAACTTAAACTTAATCCAAATAATGCAAGTGCTAAGAAGTTTAATAAGCAAGGTATGTGGCCAAAAACAAATGATAAATTTTGGGACGATATAGACAATCATTTAAAAGGTATAGAAAAACTAGAGTTTTTTGGTGGCGAACCGCTAATGATTGAAAGGCATTATGAAATTTTAGAAAGATGTGTAGCCTTAGGCATTGCAAAAAATATTAGATTAGCATATAATACAAATGCAAGTATTTTCCCTGAAGATAAAATAGCACTTTGGGAACAGTTTAATAAAGTAGAAATTTTTGTAAGTATTGACGACATTAATGAAAGATTTGAGTACATTAGATTTCCAGGTAACTTTGTAGATGTAATTACTAACTTAGGTAAATTTAGTAAACTAGATAAAGACATATTTAATATAGGTATTTTTCAAACTATAAGCACCTTTAATATCATGCACATGGATGCATTAACAGAATTTATAAGCAACCATTTTGAGGACATAAATATACATTATAACATGGTATTTACACCTAGCCATATATCACCTAAAGTTCTGCCCGAGAGAATAAAAGAAAAAGTTACAGCATTGTATGGTGATAATCCATCAGAGCATGTAAAAAGAACATTAAGTTTTATGAATGGTGAGCAGTATCCACACAATGAATGGATAAATTTTATAACACAAACACGAACAATAGATAAATTTAGAAAAGAGCAATTTGAAAATATATTTCCAGAACTGTTCAAATTAATAGAGAGAGATTGGAATGGAATACAGTAAAACTTTTTGTCCGTATCCTTGGATATCCGTGATGACACAGCCGACTGGAACAGTAAGTTGGTGTTGTGTAGCCCGTGATAATTTTAAGAACGATGATGGAAGTATGGTTGATCTAAATAAAGGACATAAAATAGAAAGTGTCTGGAACAACAATCATATGAAAAAAATTCGTAAAGACATGATTGAAGGCGAAGTGGTCAAAGGGTGTGAGCATTGTTACGATTTAGAAGACATGGGTTTTCCTAGTTACAGAACAAACTATATCAGAGATTGGTTCGAGTACAGCGATAAAGGTGAACAGATACATGATATTATTGAAAAGAGTATAAACAACGATTACCATGTAGACACAGCACCTATGTACTTGGACTTTAGACTTGGCAATATGTGTAACCTAAAATGCAGAATGTGTCAACCTCAAAACAGTTCGCAAATACAAAAAGAGTATGCCAAGATAGAGGCAAGTGATCCTACATCAGCACAGTTTATTAAAGATAATTTTACTTGGGGACAATTTGTAGGAGACTTAACTAATTGGGAAGATGATCCTGACTTTTTAAGACAAGTAGAAGAATGGTTACCAGGTGTATGTAAACTATACTTTACAGGTGGCGAACCTACTATTATAGAACGTGTTTATTGGATAATGGAAAAATGTGTAGAGATGGGCATTGCTAAAGATATTGACTTGGTATTTAACAGTAACATGACTAATATACAACCTAGATTTCTTAACTTAGTAGAGCAGTTTAAAAACGTATTAATGTGTGTAAGTGTAGATGCTTATGGACATGAAAACGAGTATATCAGAGGAGCAAGTCACTGGAAACAAGTTGAGAAAAACTTAAGAAAGTATTGTGCTAGTGATGTTATTGGTACAGTATTGTTCAGTCCTGTTATACAAATTTATAATGTCTTAACCATTACAAAATTACTGTCGTTTATAGAAGAGTTAGAGATAGAATATGGCAGAGAAGTATTTGTAACATTCCTAATATGTGATTATCCAACTAGTTTAGACTTTAGGAATTGTCCGGAGCAAGTTAGAGAAGTAGCCGCAGGCAGATTAGAGATGTGGTTAAAACAGAGTAAAGTACTAGCAAACAGACCTGAAAATGTGCAATCAATAAATGCAACTATTAAAGCACTAAAAGAAAACCGTAAAGACAACTGGCGTCAGGAATTAGTAACCTTCCAAAAATATACAGCACTATTAGATAAAACTCGTGATGAGAGTATGGAAGAAGCATTGCCTGAATTAAATAGACTAATGTATCAGTCTAATAGATAAGACAAAAATATGAACGTTCTAATTAATGGTTGCAGTCACACTGAAGCAAGTGAATGTGATAACAGCCTTGGTCAATTTTTAGGCAAAATACTAAATGCAGATGTAACAAATATTGCCAAAGGTGGTGGTGGAAATCATCGTGTGCTTCGTACAACAATGGAGCATATAGAAAATAATAAAGTAGATTTAGTTATTATTGGATGGAGCACTCATGAACGATTTGAGTTTAGTTATGACAACGAGCGTACTGATTATACTTTATATAAGCAAAGTGATAATCCAGAGTTACAAAAGTTTTATAGATACGCAGACTTACATTTAGCAGATTGGGATATGGGATTGGAAGATACAATATCATATCAACTAGCATTACAAAACTACTTGGAAAATAAAAATATTAACTACTTGTTTTGTAATATGTTTAATAGCATACCCAACGACTGCCAGATACCTTTATGGAAATCAATAGATACGAGTAAATACTATAAGCCAGCAGAAAGTTTTATAGAAAAGTATATAGAGTCCCACCCTGAGGGATTTAGTGAAACAAAACATATAACTGACGAGAAATTATACTTAGACATAGCAAATGATCTAGTAGAAATGTATAAATGGAGATATTTTACATGAGCGAAGAAGATAAAAATAAGGAACCTAAAGTAGAAAATATAGATTTAGATCTTACTGCTGAAGAAGAAAAATTATTAAAGAAAAAATTAGAAGAACTAAGAAAAAGAGACCCATTCGTATATAGATAATGAGAATTTTAGGACTCAGTTTTGGATTTCATGATGCTGGTGCATGTATGCTACAAGACACCACAATAGAATTTGCTGGGCATTCAGAACGTTACAGTAAAGTAAAAAATGATGCCTGGATTAATCATGAACTTATAGGTGCCGCAATAGAAGGCGGTAAACCTGATGTTATAGTTTTACATGAAAAAGCATGGTTAAAGAAACTGAGAAATGTATATGGTCGTAACTGGTCAGCATTAAGAGAACCAACGCAAAAACAATGGATTAAAAAGTTTTATCCAGAGTTAAAAGATATCCCAATCAAACAATATTTACATCATGAGACACATGCCGCGGCAGGTGTACTAAGCAGTGACTTCGACGAATGTGCTGTAATGGTAATCGACGCAATAGGCGAGTTTGATACAGCAAGTATATGGCAGTGGAAAGAAGGAAAATTAAAAAAATTACATAGTGTTAAATTCCCAAGCAGTTTAGGATTGTTTTATAGTGCTGTTACACATCACGTTGGATTAAAACCAATGGAAGATGAGTACATACTAATGGGTATGGCGGCTTACGGCAAATCAGAAAACTGGAAACCAGTAAGTAAAAAGATGGGCAAGAGATTTTTTCATCATAAACATCCTTGGATTAGCCACAGGCAATCCATTTTAACAAAAGAAAATTTACAACGTGGATTACCTAAAGGTAGTTTTGTGGGGGTTGACGATTTTGATATGGCCGCGGCCGCACAAGACCAAGTAGAACAACGTGTAAGTGCGTATGCCGAATACGCCAAAGAGATTACTGGTAGTAGTAACTTAGTTTATATGGGCGGAGTTGCTCTTAACTGTGTTGCTAACAGTATGCTAACAGACATATTTAAAAACATTTTTATAATGCCAAACCCAGGCGATTGTGGTAGTGCTCTAGGAGCCGCCGCACTTGAATTGTATAACACATCGGGAGACCGTGTTAAATGGGAAACACCTTACTTAGGACACAATATAGAAGGTAAGTACCCAGTTAAAAAAGCATTAAAAAGTTTAAAAGAGGGGGAACTCTTTGGGATAGCAAATGGCAGAGCTGAATATGGACCACGTGCATTAGGTAATAGAAGCCTATGTGCTGATCCTAGAGGCACTGAAGTCAAAGACAAAATGAACGTGATTAAAAAACGTCAAATGTTTAGACCATTTGCACCAATGATTTTGGAAGAACATGTGCATGATTATTTTGAGATGCCGGGCGGTATTTCACATGCACCATATATGCAATTTGTTGCAAAGTGTAAAAAGCCAGACGAGTTTCCTGCTATAATACATGAAGACGGTACCAGCCGTGTTCAAACAGTTAGAAAAACAGAACATCCTGACTTGCATAATCTTTTAACAAAGTTTTACGAAGAAACAGGCTGTCCAATGTTGCTTAATACAAGTTTAAACATTAAAGGACAACCCATCGTTAACGATGAAGAAGATGCTAAAGCCTTTGCCGACCATTATGGGGTAAAGGTACATGTCCGAGATTAACTGGCATCAAATCCAACGCAAATTAGAAGGCAGATGTCATATGTGTGGGGGAGATCTTCCTAAGCATAGAGGTGTTTGTCCTGTGTATGGAGAAACTCTTCATAAAAAATACGATAATCTTACTCATGAGATTGATAAGTTAGACAGTAAAATAGCAAAGGTTATAAAAAATGTTTGATATATTTTACATGGGAGAAAATTCCCAATTAAAAGAAGATTTTCCTTTTGCAAAGCAAGTATCTGATATCAGTGAAGTAAATACTAACACTAAAATGTTTTGGTTTATAGAGCCCAATATAGAAATTACAGATCCAGACATATTTGACTACAGACCAGAAACTTACGATTCAGGTTACACTCATGTATGGAAATGGGATAGCAAAAATTATGGTGGTGTAACACTATTACCTAAAAGTAAATCTGAAGGCACAAAAGAAGTTAATAAAATAGTTTGTAAGAAAACTTTTACTAAGTTAACCACTAAGACTCCAGGAAGATACTTTGATAAAAATCCGTTTGCAACGCATGTATGGTGTATAGATAAAGAATACAAATTAGACAATGACATAAACTGGGCACCAGATAATTTTGAGCCCATGTTTATACACAGTTTCCATTTAAAAGGACAGTTAGAGCACAAATATCCTGAGAAGGAAGGTGGTGTCAAACTGTATCCTAAAGATTGGAAAGATGCAGAGACAAAGTACCATAACTTCCTTGATGCAAACGTAGTGTATCCTGTTTTATACTTAAAAGATCCTAGTGATTTCACACAAAGAGATACATTAAAAGACGAGTATGTGTGGATAGTTGATACTGAATATAAAACAAACAAGGAATCGTTTGATTGGGTACCAAATCCTTTTGAAGGCGATTACATACATAACTTTAGAATGCCTTATCAGCTCACAGAAAAGTATCCTCTGGAAATGGGCGGTATAAATTTAGTACCTATAGATTGGAAGAATGCAGATACTAAAATACATCCTGATTGTCCTATAGAAGACGAAAACTATGATGTATTTTTTACAAATAAACCATTTGATGATGAAACATTTGACTTTTATGCTAAACGTTCTGACACTGATTGGTTTTGGGTAGTAGACAGAGAGTACGACTTTAACGGCAAACTATTATATGTGCCTGCTGAACACGAGCAGGATTATATACATGTATTTAAGTGGGGATTAGAACACAGATATGACCCTGAGATAACTGAAGTATGGGATAGTAGAGTAGGCGGAATATACTTAGTAAATAAAAATTATGATGCAACAAAGAAAAAACTACATACTGAAATAGTACCTATTAGATACGATATTTATTTTACAACAGACACAACAGATTACCAAACCTTTGCAAGGAAAAGCAGAACTGATGCATTTTGGTTAGTAGATAGAGAGCATGTAATTAGCGAAGTTTTTAAATGGGTTCCTCCTTACAGCGAACAGAAGTATATAAACATATTTAAACTTCCTAACCAATTAGAACACAAATATCCTAGAAGCATTACAAATGTTTCTGACAACCGAGCAGGTGGAATTAAACTTGTTCCTAAAAACTTTGATGAGCAAGATTTAAAATACCAAGGATTACTTACAGATATAGAAATAGTTGAGTACGAAAAGTTCTCATCTGAGGAACAAGGCAGAGCTAATACTAAGCATGATTGGTTTTGGGTAGTTGACCCTGACGTTACTGTATTGGAAGACTTTAATTTCGACTTTATACCTGATACATGGGACGATGGAAAGACACATGTATGGCAAAAACTTAATCCTATTACAAATAGACAGTATGATTACAGTGGCGTAATGCTATGTCCTAAAGTAGCACAAACAAAAGGCAGGCCCAAATACTTACGAGAGGCATCATGTACACAAAACACATATCCAGTGTATTACTTACAGGCAGATGACTACGAA
>TARA_R110000772_G_scaffold1210_5_pt1 | contig 11714 bp, 12 predicted proteins | sample TARA_R110000772 | Tara Oceans TARA_R110000772 (sample SAMEA4397948) | marine metagenome | biome: Polar Biome; feature: [SRF] surface water layer (ENVO:00010504); material: water (ENVO:00002006), including particulate matter (ENVO:01000060) such as... | depth 5 m | reverse complement strand
ATCACTGCACATAGTGATAATGGTACACCATTCGGATACACATACTTCCGTATTCGTGGTATAGATCAAACAAGAATTAATATGACACTTAACGGAGTTCCACTTAATGAACCCGAAGATCAAGGTGTCTATTTTTCTAATTATCCAAATTTTTTAGATAATATTAAATCACTCGAAATCCAACGTGGTGTTGGTACATCGAGTAATGGTGTTTCATCATTCGCTGGATCTATTAACTTCGCAAGTCCATTGGGTAAAGAAGAAAGATTAACTATTAAAGGTACAGGTGGTTCTTTTGGTACTTATCGACTTGGTGCTACTTACGAGAGTGGATTAAAGAAAAATATAAGTGTCTATTTAAATATGTCAGCATATGGAACAGATGGATATAAATATAATTCGGGTGGTACAGGTCAATCAGTCTTTGCTGGTGTTAATTATCTAACATCTAAACGAAATATTAAATTCACAGGATTCACAGGTAGATCAATAAATGAAATGGCTTGGAAACCAACCGCATTATCGGATATTGAAATTGATCCAAGAACGAATTATACTGATAAAGATGCTGACGATTTATTCGAACAATCATTTCTCCAAGTAGAACATTTAGAAAGGTTTAATAATTATTTTAAATTAAATAGTTCAATATTCTATAATCATTTAGATGGTGAATTTGATTACTTAACATACGACTTTGGTTCTGAGGGTGAACCAAATTTATTCTTACTATCTCACTTCTTCGGAGCAATATCTAATTTAAATTATACAAAGGATAATGATAATGTTAATGTGGGAATAAGTGGGAACTTCTATCAAAGAGAACATAGTTATACTTGGGCAAATACTAACACAGGATTTAAGAATGAGTTTAGTACTTTTGTTAAGTATCTAAGAACATTGGGTGATTTCTCAGTGTATGGTGATATACAATATAGATTCACTAATTTCAGTTATAAAGGTGATGTTGAATTACCTCAGACAGTTGAGTGGAGTTTCTTAAATCCAAAGGTAGGAGTTACATATAGTTTCAATAAAAATAATGACTTATTCTTTTCAGTTGGTAAATCACAACGTGAGCCAACTCGTACAGATTTATTTGGTGGAAATGATTATTTACTTCCCGATACAACTCTAAATACAGAATCAGAAAAAGTTGTAGATTATGAGTTAGGGTATAATAGAAGAAACGATAAAATTGGATTCAATGTAAACCTATTCTATATGGACTTTAAAGACGAAATAACACTTTCTGGTGGGATGTCTCCGAATGGAGTACCACTTAGTCGATCAGTTGATGATAGTTTCAGAACGGGTGTAGAAATCGATCTAACGTACCGTATCACAGACGCATTTACTCTTGGTTATGTAGAATCTTATACACATAGTGAAATCGAAAACGATGGTGAAACATTTGAACCGATTTTAACTCCGAATACAATTAGAAATTTATCTCTTAAATATGATCGAAAAGGTATCTTGGTAGAACTGATTAGTAAACATCACAGTGAATCACATATCAACTTAGAGAATACTGAAGTAACACCATCGTTTACTATATTCAATGCAAACGTTGGGTATCATAATGATAAGTTCTCACTAATACTTAATGTACAGAATTTAACAGATCAATTATATTTTGTGAATGGTAGTATGGTGGGTAGAGATTTTGGTCCAGCGGATGAACCACATTACTTCGTAGGTAATCCATTAAGTTTTTATGTAACAGGTAAAATAAATTTACATTAAATGATGTTAGGTTTAGAAATATTAGGTAGTATAAGTATTCTTCTTTGTGTTTACTTAACGGCAAAACAAAATGTTCTTTGTTGGCCGATAGGAATACTTGGATGTATCGCCTATCTTATTATATTCTATTCATCTGAATTATATGGAGAATCATTTTTACAGATAGTATTTATCATACAAAGTTTATATGGATGGTATTATTGGAAAAAGAAAGATGATCTATTAAATGTTACTAAAATAGGAATTCTCCCAATATTAAATCACTTAGTTATATTGATAATATTATTTATAGGTGTAATAATGGGAGTTGAATTTATGGGTATTTTAGATACCGTTATTACACTTCTATCTTTGTTAGCAACCTATTACTTAACTAAAAAATATTTAGAATCTTGGTATCTTTGGATAGTGGTTGATATTTTAGCAATCATCCTATTCTTTGATCGAGGTCTTTATGTATCATCCGCTTTATATCTCGGATTACTTATATTAGCAACAAATGGATTATTCAAATGGAAAAAAAGTTTAAAAACGGTTTAGTACTCGGTAAATTTTACCCACCTCATAATGGGCATTTACATCTAATTGATTCGGCTTTCGAACAATCAGAAAATGTTCATGTATTGATGTGTTCCCTTGAATCAGAAACCATTAGTGGGATCGATAGATTTAATTGGTTAACCGAGATCTATAAAGATAATTCAAATATAAATATAATTCATGTTACAGATGAGAATCCACAATATCCCGAAGAACATCCAGATTTTTGGGAGATATGGTATAACACAGTTTATAATAACATAGATGAATTAGATGTTGTATTTACTTCAGAAGATTATGGTGATCCATTCGCAGAAGCATTAGGGATAGAACATGTATTAGTTGATAAGGATCGTATAGAAGTTCCTGTTTCTGGTACAATGGTTAGAGATAATCCATCAGAGAATTGGGATTTTATCCCTAAAGTTAGTCGAAACTATTTCCAAAAGAAGATAGTAATAATAGGAGCAGAATCTACTGGTAAATCAACAATGGTTAAGAAGTTATCAGAACACTTTAATTGTAAAATGGTAGAAGAGTATGGTAGAACCTATACTGAACCAATGGGTGATCTCTATGAACTTACAAAAGAAGATATGGAGAACATTGCGACTGAACATTATAACCAAGTTCATGATCATGATTCAGATCCTACTAAATTTCTTTTTGTGGATACTGAAGCAATTACTACTAAAGTTTTTGGTAAGATATACGTAGATGAAAATTTCCATTCCAATATAATCGAGGATATAATTAAGAAACAGGATTATGATTTATATTTCTTATTAGAGAATGATGTACCTTATTTTAATGATGGTAACAGATTACCCGAAAATTTTAGAGTAGTATCAAATAAGAAATTAAAAGAGGAATTAAAAAATAATAATATTGATTATATCAGTATTAGTGGGAACTATGAAAAAAGGTTTGAAAAGATTGTAGATCGTGTAGAGAATGAATTACTTATCTCTGATGATGTTCAATATATGAGTGTATAGATCACCCATTGATGCTTCTAAGAAATCTCTTTTTTCTGTATATCCTTTTTCTTTGTAATATTTATCTCCAAAATCGATAACTCGACTATCAATAAAATCAATTATTTTCCTTTTATCTTCTGAATTAAACGAAGTTTGGGTACTATGTTTTGCTGGAACGTTAGTGAAATTTTCATATAATTTTAAATGTTTCATAAAGTATATATTAATTTTTTATATATACTTTATGAGCAAATTAAGAAAATTCAATGAGTTTATCAATGAGAATGTTGATGTAGAAATAAACGAACACGATGTTATTAGATTAACAATGGATGTTGGGGAATTTGAAAAAGGTACACATGGAACAGTTGTTCATAAATATGAAGAAAAGGGATCTAATCATTTATTATTCTTTGAAATAGAATTTGGTATAGATGGAAAGGCAAAACTTCAATATGTTAATTCAGAACAAATAGAAAAAGTATAAATAATAATATGAAAAAATTAATAATATTATTTATATTCTTATTTTTATCAAATCCATTAATACTCAAATCACAAGAAACTCATGAAGAAATGAGGGGAATATTCGTTCCCACTATATTCAATATATCTTGGCCATCTAGTTCAGATGTTGAATCTCAAAAATCGGAATTAATTGATATATTAGACACTGCGGTTTCTAATAATTATAATTCTATTTTCTTACAAATAAGACCAGCAGGTGATGCTTTTTATAAATCAGATATTGATCCTTGGTCTAACTGGCTCACATCAGAAGAGGGTAAATCACCTAATCCACTATGGGATCCACTTGAATTTGCTATAAACGAATCTCATAAAAGAGGATTGGAATTACACGCATGGATTAATCCGTATAGAGTTAAATATGGTAAATATAAAACCGATCCAAATAATGTAATAAATAAACATCCTGATTGGGTATTCTCACATAAATCAAAACCCGATCTTATTGTATTGGATCCTGGATTACCTGAGGTAAGGGATTATATTGTCAAAATTGTGGAAGATATTTCTATAAGATATGATATAGATGGTATTCATTTTGATGATTATTTTTACTTATATGATGGAATGTCTAATCAAGACCAAGATACTTATCAGAAATATAATACTAATGATATGACATTGGGTGATTGGAGAAGAGATAATGTAAATAAAATGGTTTACATGGTATATGATTCTATACAAGTTATAAATAAAAAATATAATAAAAATATAATATTTGGTATTAGTCCTTTTGGTATATGGAAGTATAATGTACCAAAGGGAATTAAGGGAAGTTCGTCTTATTACTCAATGTATTGTGATCCCATAGATTGGATGAAAAAAGGTAAGGTAGATTATATAGCACCTCAACTTTATTGGAGATTTGGTGGTAATCAAGATTATGAAAAACTTTCTCAATGGTGGAATGATCAATCAGAAAAATACGGAGTCCACCTTTATGTTTCTCAAAGGTATTATGGTATGGAATCTCCTAATTGGTCACCACAAGAAATACAAAGACAGATTGATAAAAATAGAAGTGAGGGTATGAAAGCCACACATGGTCAGATTGTATATCGATATAATGAAATAAGAGATAACCATTATAAAATAAACGATTATTTAAATAATGATCAATATAAACATAAGGCAAATATTCCAAAAATAAAATAATAATATATACTTTATGAGTAAATTAAGAAAATTCAATGAGTTTATCAATGAAGGTCAAAATTGGGATAATTATAATAGTATCGCAAACGATTTCGCATTTTATGTAATAGAATTATTAGAACTTAAATTAGATGATAAAGAACGTTTAGAACTCAAAAAAATCTTAGATTTAAGAAAGGAAATAAAACTTGTTGTTGATCGTGGAGACGATGTACAAGAGGCAGAACAATCACTTCAATCCCTTACAGATAAAGTCAAAGAATTTTATGATAAAATAATAAAATAATAATATATAGTCTATGAAGAAATTTAGCCAATCAATTAATGAAAATGTAGATAAAAGAACTTTTGAATTTGCAGAAGAAAATACCAAAATTTTAGATGGTGGTTTAGATCCAGAAGAGGTTATTGAAAGTATGTATGATGATATCGAGAAAATAATGGATTTTATAAGGGGTAAGAGAGATATGTTAAAAGGGGATAGTGATAAATTTTGGACAAGGTGTGCATATAACTCAGACGCTGTTCTTTTAGATAACTTCCAAATTAAATATCAAAATTATGTTAAATAAAAAAAACCGAAACAATTTGTTTCGGTTTTTTAGTTTTATAAATATTTATTAGATTAATTCTAATTTTAATTTCTCAAATTCATCTCGACTTATAAGTTCTTGTTCCAATAAATCTTTAAGTTTTAAAAGTTCATCTAACTTAACAGATGTAGCTTTTACTTTAACTTTTTTGATTCTAAATTCCTTTTTACTCACAGGCTTTTGGCTCAATGGTAAAATTTGGAAAGTATATGTTTTGAAACTATATGAATCAAATGTCATATCCACTAATGTAAATTCTTGATCTGATTGTTCTCCACCATCTATTTGTCCTGTTTCAATGATTCCTCTTGTTACATTATCAATAGTTTTTTTAGATTTCTTAGATCTCATCTTTCCACTCAATTTACTACTTTTCAAGTTAAGACTATCACTTAAACTTGTTGATGTAAATATGGTATTAGAAATGTTCGTAGTTGTTGTACCACCAATCATTCCATCAAGTGTTACTTCTCCTGATCCTGATGATTGTCCTAATGTATTACAGTTGTAAAAATTGTTTCCTAGTGTAGTACCATCATAATAAGTTCTAACATTCCAAGGATATGTATTACAATAAGTTTGTAATACGGTTTCTTTGTAGAATTTAATTTCTACTCTACCATTAGTGCTAATTGCTTGCTTAGATTCTTTACTATCATCAACTTGGTAAGTCTTGAATGTAAATTTCTTTTTACTATCTGGAAAACATTCCAGATAAATTCTCTCTCCATTTCTAAGTACAAGACCACCACTACAGATAGGTTTCCCATCTATTTTGATTTCTGCTTTTACGTTTGAAGTTGTTGGATTGTGTAGTTCTATTAAAAATTCATCTCCATCTTGAAGATATATTTTAGAACCTGGTTGGTGTATTTTTAATCGTCCTCTGTTTTGACGATTGGATTCGTTGGAGCATACCCACGCTCCTGGGTTTGTAATTTTACTATACATATTGATGTTTTATTTTTTTTATTCTAATATCTCAAGACACCTCGTGGGTATATTTCTGACGTTAAATTTTAACGTGACATCAGATAATCAATTACCTTATATATGAAATAAATTCTCCTTTGTTGAAACTAATTGGAATTTTTTTAATATATTTGTAGAATATATAAAACAATTATGTACGAACTATTAAAAATAAAGCAATCTAAGTCTAAATCTAATTCTTTTGGAATAGGATTGTTATATCTATGCGTACTATATAAACAGTAAATAATACAATACACATATAAATATACAAGTCTGAATTCCATTATGGGGTTCAGACTTTTTTCATGCACATACAAAAAATAAATAATTAAAAATAAATAAAAATAGAAATAATGATAACAGAAATAGGAATAAATTTAACCTTAAATGGTAGAATATTAAACAGACGTAGAATGGGTAGAGCTTCATTTTATGAAATATTAGTAAATGGAAATAACATCCAATTATACGTAAACAGCTCAATAGAAGGATACGATGAATTATTAGAAGTACCCACAGGTACATTCATCGAAGTAACAGGAGAAACATTTGTTACAAGAACAGGACACAACACATTAAGAGTAGAATCATATGAGATTTTACATGTTCCTGTAAGACAATTACCAATTGTTCGAAATGATGGAGAAACTATCTACAATGGAACATCAGATGATGAAAATATCAGACGAAGAAGATATTTACAAACCATTACAAATAGTGATGAAAGAGAAGTTTTCGTTATAAGAAATAGATTGATGAGTCTTATTAGAAGAACTTTCGAAGATATGGGATATATGGAAGTTGAAACTCCTATATTACATCCAGTATATGGTGGAGCAGAAGCAACTCCATTCGTAACTCACCACGAGGCATTAGATTCGGAATTTTATCTAAGAATTGCTCCTGAATTATACCTTAGAAGAATGATCATCGGTGGATATGAAAGAGTATTTGAGATAGGAAGAAACTTCAGAAATGAAGGAATATCGAATAGACATAATCCAGAATTCACAGTCATTGAAGCATACGCATCTTTTGAGGATTATAGATTCTCAATGAATGTAGTCGAAGATTTAATTTCAAGAATATCAAATGAATTTGGGAATGAGATTGTTTTTGGTGAAAATACAATTGACTTATCGACTATTCGAAGAGTTAGATTCAGAGATATTGTTTCAGAACATTGTGGTATAGATGTATCAGAAATGGAAGATACTGATATTGTGGATCTATTTGAAAACGAAGTGGAAAGTAATTTAATAAACCCCATAATGGTATATGATTACCCATCAATTATTTCCCCCCTATCACTACCAAGATCAGATGATAGTTCAACTGCTGAACGATTTGAATTATTCATTGGTGGAATGGAGATAGGAAATGCTTATTCTGAATTAAATGATGTGTCGTTACATATCGAAAATTTAGGAACTGATGATGCTGATTTCATTGAGGCATTGGAATATGGGATGCCACCAACAACAGGAATTGGGATAGGAATTGATAGACTGGTTATGTTATTAACAAATAGACATATTAGAGATGTAATATTTTTTCCATCAATGAGAAGAAATTAAATTAATTTTCGTATATTTGAATAAATTATTATATATGAATACGAATAATATGAAATTTGCTGTACAAGCGGTAATATTAAATGGATTCAATGAAGTCCTTTGTGTTTCTCGGAAAGAAGATCATACTTCATTTGGATGTCCAGGTGGTAAAGTAGATCCCGAAGATACATCATTAGAAGATGCGTTAGCAAGGGAAGTAAAAGAAGAAACAGGTTTGGTCGTGGATACATCATCTTTCATCCAAGTCTTTTCTATGTATAAAGATGGTTATATGGGATATACCTATTTTATCACAAATTGGAATGGTATAATCAATACCGATGAACCACATGTAGTTAAGTGGGGGACATTTGATGATTTAAAAAACGGAACATTCGGTGAGTGGAACACACTTGTAGCAGAATCATTAACAAATATGGGTTTAAATTTTAAATAAAAATATATGAGTAAAGAAAAAACAATAGAAAAGAAAATCAAAACTAACTTTAAGTTCGAAGAAACTATTATAGATCCGATATTGAATTGTATAAAAGATAATCAAGAGTATCTTACTAAAAAAGAAAACTTACCTCAACTTGCTAAACTTGGGTTTATGTATAACTCATTGTGGTACGCTGGTAGAGTGTGTTGGGGATATAGTGGAGAACTATGGAAAAAATATGAAAAATTCGCAGATCCTGCGTTAATAGAGGAATATGGTGAAGAACATAAAGATGATGAGGAAGTATTATACTCTGCGTGTGAAGATAATCCAAAGTATAAAATTGAAATGTGTGATCCAGAAAACGATGAGATAGAAAATTATATCTATGACGCTTGGGGAATGCATGTAACAAATGATAATGGGATCAGTTTTGAAGATTTTCGTAGAACTGTTATAGAGGGTAGAAAATTAACTGAACTTGATATTAAAATGTTAAAACAAAATAAAACATTTGATGAATGGGTAGAAGTATTAACAGATAAAAATTATAAATATTCATATACTAATAGGAAATCAGTTGCTAACCATTTATTATGTGTGATTGGTAATGGGTATGGATTTAGTAAAGATGGGTTTGTATTCAATGAAGCGAGTGGTGCTGATCAAGACACTGCTGGTTATGGTGATTGGGAAAATGTTAAATTCCGTGAGGATATTCAAACAATGGTTAATACTATAATAAGTAACCCATTTGTTAAAGAAACTATCGAAGCTGAATATGCGTATGTTCAAGCATATAAGAAAATAGAACAAGATAAAGAAGATATGTCAAACGAAGGGTTCTATGAAATGCTCGAAAAGGCTGGTACATATAAAAAATCAGAGGGTAGATTAGATTGGAAAGAATTACATAAAAGAATAGATGATTATTTCGAATCAGAGGGTATTTCAACACTGCGATCTAAAAAAAATGAATACTATCCATACTATCCTATTTGTAATTATTCTGTGATCCATACAATTTGTGATCCTGAATCTCGAAAAAGAAATGGGATTTTAAGTGTAGATCAATCATATATCGATGCTTCAATTGAGATCTGTAAAGAAATTTTAGAACATGAAAAAGAAGAAAGTAAAGATAATAGAGATAATGTTGAATACGCTAAGAAATTCTTATTCAATTTAGGGTTTGATGAGTATGGTAAAGATCTTCCTAAAGAAATAGATAAATATAGAATTGAGAAAGAAGTAAACGAAATTCTTAAAACATTGAATCTAACTGAAGTAAAGGATAACTTTAATGTTAACCAATTCAAAGGAACAGGTTATCATGTAGATTTTAGAAATACTGCAACAAGTGATTATGGAGATAATAATTTCTATATCAAAGTAATGTATGAAAATAGTGAAGATTTCCCTAACACAATAAATAACAGTGTTAGTATTTTAAAGAATACTAAATATTACACTGATTTTAAAAATGTGATGGATTCATTATCTAATATTGAGGATGTAGGATTAGTTAATTTTTATTTCTCCAACACATCATATAAATTCGGAAAGGTTGTGATCGAAATCGAAGTTATTACAGAGGGTGATCGATTGAAATATTCAAAAGAATGTGTAGAGAATCAAAAACAATTTACTGATCAAGGATTCATTTTAGATAAAAGTACTCTATCATTAAAGGTAGGTGATTATAGATTGGTTACACAAAAACCAGAACCATTAGGATCTACACATCCAAATAATATAGAGGGTGATCGATATTATAGTAAATCAAAATATTTTGATGTTTATAAAGATGATAAAAAAATCATCAATTTAAATATTGATGAAAGAGGATTCAATACTATTTCTACTAATGGTGGTAAATCTAAAGATAATGATTTAAGACAATTGATCTTAGATGGATTTAAGTCTATGAAAAAGAGTAATCCAGCATACGGATCATATGATAGTGATGGTAGAGATAGATCAAAAGAGGGGAAATTACCTTTATATACCCACGATTTTATGATATATCTTAAAACTAATAATATATTGGGATAATTAATAAAATTATCTTATTTTTGTAATTAATTAATGATGTTAATCGTGGTGAGGAAATTATTGACCTACCGCAACAAGCAAAGTGATAGTACGATGGGGAGTTAGGACAATTAAGCAACGTTGGATTGAGAGAAGCCATAGGTGAGTAAGCTAACTTTAAAAACAAGAACCCTAATGTCATTAATAAATATAAACAAATGGATAGAGTAAGGACATTTTCTGATTTACATAGAATCGCTGACGAATGGAAGCCTGTATTAACGAAAGTTAGTACAATAGAAGATGCCGCTGATTATATTAATTTCCCCCACGAAGATTATCCTGATTTTGTTGATGATACATTAACTGCCTTAAAGGAAGTTATTATGTGGTTACAAAAAGGATCAATAAGTGAGAAAGATATTAAACAGATTCACCAAATGTGTATGAAAGGTAAAGAATACCTTAGATTAGGTGAGTATCGTGGTGGAGAAGTTGTTGTTGGGGGAACGTTAGTTCCACCTCAACCATATCTGATTCCATCTATGATGATGTCAATTTGTCCTGTAGGAACAGGTCTTAAAACAAATAATGAGTTAATTAATTGGTATAAGAAATTCGAAACGGTACATCCATTTGAAGATGGTAATGGTCGTGTGGGTGGTATTATATTAGCCGCAATTAGTTATTTAAACACAGGTAGTTATACTGTATCTAAGAGAGAGTACCATCACTTTATAGATCTAATTCTTAAACGAATTGATAATGAAGAAGATTCTCTTTTAAATAATCAGAAATACTTTGATCTATCATTGGATTTTGATGCACGATCTATTCAGTATGTTGTTGGTAAATTAAAAAATATAAAATTTCGTACAATTTTAGTTGAAACTAATCTCGAAAATAATTTATATGGATTAATTGATAATAACGATGTTGATGGAATTAAAGAATTATTAAATAAAATAAGAGTATTATGAGAGAATTGTATAAAGTTGAAGAACTTAAAGATTTAGAATTTGGAGATAAAGTTTTTATTGAATTTAATCACGATGAAGATGGTGAAGTAAAAATGGAAACTGAAGTAGTTGCTATTGATAGTGATAATGTCTTTTTCGATTATGGGTATTGTTTCCCAATTCAATATGGTGTTGGTGTAGAA
>TARA_R110000772_G_scaffold26578_1_pt1 | contig 11732 bp, 7 predicted proteins | sample TARA_R110000772 | Tara Oceans TARA_R110000772 (sample SAMEA4397948) | marine metagenome | biome: Polar Biome; feature: [SRF] surface water layer (ENVO:00010504); material: water (ENVO:00002006), including particulate matter (ENVO:01000060) such as... | depth 5 m | reverse complement strand
GTAAGAAATACTGTATTAGCAATAGCGAATAAAAATAACTACGGATACATATCTCCTCAAGACTTTAACCTATATGCAAAGCAGGCTCAAATGGATATGTTTGAGGATTACTTTTATCAATATAATAATTGGATTAATAAAGAAAATAATAGAAGTTCAGGGACAGGATATGCAAATATAGTAAAGGGATTAGTTGAGGTTATAGATAGTTTTTCTACTCAGGTTTTCTTAGGGCAAAATAATTCTAATACGTTTAATTTACCTTTAGATTATTATTTAATAAATAAACTATTTTATTATTCTACTCCTTTATTTACAGGGACATCGTCAGGAATAAGTCTTGGTCAATTAGTGGATGGTACCGCAGTAGGATGGACTACAATACCTACATCTGCACCTACTCCAGCTATAGGGTCAATCGTAGTTAATACAACAACACTTGAGCAGGCTTATGTAACGGGAGTGGTTAATGCGACTACAATTTCTTTAAGTGCAAATATATTTTTAGCAGTAGCAGATACTTATGTTATTTATTCTAATACTAAAATTAGAGAAGTAGAGAGAGTAAGTCAAAATAAAATATTTCTTTTAACTAATTCTATGTTAACGGCACCTACTAAAACATATCCAGCATATGTGTTAGATGGTAATATAATTACTGTATATCCCTCTACGATTTTAAATATTGGAGATATTCAAGCACAATATATTAGATACCCTTTAGATCCTCGTTGGACATGGGTTGCTTTAACGGGAGGGGAACCTCAATTTAATCCAACTCGACCTGACTTTCAAGAATTTGAATTACCAGACTCTGATGAGCCTGCATTAATTGCAAAAATTTGTCAGTATGTTGGGATTGAAATTAGAGAAGATATGGTTTATAAGTTTGGATCAAATGAAGAAAATTTAAATACCCAAGAAACAAGTTAATTATGGCATATATTACAGATTATCAATATTACGAAAATGGAGGAATAGTTCCTGAAGATTCTAATTGGGGCTCATATCAGTATGTTACCTTAGAAGATATTGTAAATAACTTTATGTTAATGTATCAGGGGAATCATGAAATTATAAATAACCTAAATCGTTATCAAGTTTTATTCCATGCTAAGAGAGGAATTCAAGAGTTGAATTACGATGCAATGAAGGAAATAAAAATATTAGAATTACAGGTTTGTGATCAATTAAGATTTGTACTCCCTCAAGACTATGTAAATTGGGTTAGAATTTCTGTAAATCAAAATGGAATGCTCTTACCTATGACTGAAAATATACAGACAAATTGGAGTGGAGCTTATCTTCAAGATAATGAGTGTCGTATTTTATTTGATATAGATGGTAATGTATTAAAGCCTTCTGATTCAGCATTTGATATTCAGAGATTAGGAGGAACACAAAAGAATATGTATTTAGGTAATGGTCCTTATAATAATCAGATGGGTTGGAATATAGATGGCAGTTGGTATTTTGATTATGCAGTAGGAGGTCGCTTTGGATTAAATACAGAAACAGCAAATGCAAACCCTACCTTTAGTATAAATAAAAAAGGAGGAGTTATTAATTTTAATTCTGGTATGATGGGTAAATTAGTTATATTAGAATATGTGTCAGATGGCTTAGAAAGTGGTGATGATTCAAGTGTAAGTGTAAATAAACTATTTGAAGAATTTATATATGCATATATTAGATACTCTATTTTAAATGTAAGATTTGGAGTTCAAGAATATGTTATAAATAGAGCAAGAAAAGATAAGTCTTCTTTATTAAGAAATGCTAAATTAAGATTAAGTAATATACATCCTGGTAGACTCTTACAAAATTTAAGAGGACAGGATAAATGGATAAAATAATATGGCAGAAGTTAGAGGTAACTTTATAGCGGGTAAAATGAATAAAAGCGTTGATGAACGCTTAGTCCCTGAAGGAGAATATGTAGACGCACTTAATGTTAGATTAGGATCTACTGAAACTACTGAGGTAGGGGCTGTAGAAAATTCAAAAGGAAATGATCAACTTACTTTCTTACAATATGCGGGTAATCCATTATCTGTACCATCGGTCCCTGGGGGAGTGGAAACAACTTTTTGTTTAGGAGCATATGAAGATGGAATGAAGGAAACTATATATTGGTTTATTCATGATTCATTTAATTTTGCAGCATCTCCTTTAACAGGAAAGGTAGATATGATAGTATCTTTTAATGCTAATAGTAATACTGTTACTTATCACGTTGTATCTGTGGATGATGGAGGGGGAGTAAATACAACTTTAAATTTTGATCCTAAATTTTTAGTAACAGGAATAAATAAAATAGAAGACTTATTATTTTTTACTGATGATAAAAATGCTCCACGAGTAATAAATGTAAATAGAAATTATGATGACCCTGTGGCGGGTGTAGATGGAATACAAAAAGAAGATATAAATGTTATTGTAAAACCTCCAGGATTTGAAGATGTAGTTTTAGGATCAACCCCATTAACAGTTCCAAAAGTAGAACCAACAGATGTTCCAGGTGATGAAAATTACATGGAGACCAGATTTTTATGTTTTGCTTATAGATATCGTTATATAGATGGAGGTTATAGCCCCACCTCTTTATTCTCATTACCGTCATTTCAGCCAAGAGGTTTTAGATTTGACTTAGATAATTTTAATAATGCAGGAATGATTAATCGTAATAATGCATCAAATATTACATTTTCAACAGGATCTAAAAGGGTTGTTCAAGTAGATTTATTATATAAAGAAAGTACATCTAATGTTATTTATGTAATTGAAAGATATAATAAAAAAGTTCAAGGATGGGCAGATGATGGTCTTCAAACAGTTTTATTTGTTAATAGTAAAATATTTACCACTTTAGGATCTGATGAATTATTAAGACAATATGACAATGTACCCCGAATAGCTAAAGCACAAACTATACAGGGTAATAGATTAATTTATGGTAATTATGTAGATGGTTATGATATAGAAGATGCTAATGGGCAATCTATTCCTATTAATTACACAACAGAACATATAGTAGAAGAAATTGGAGGGGTTGGATTACCTCAACCTATAAGTAGTACTGGTGCATATTCCATCGGACAAGGTGGTTCAAATACTATAGTATCTTCTAAACTTACTTTTGATCTTACAGGACTAACTGTGCCTATTCTTCCTGGTATAACTTTTAATTTTGATGTTAGTATTCAGTCTGCCCCTTCCACTGGAGTGTCACCTAACCCTCAAGGTACTGGTCCTGATACTGACTTAAGTTTTCAAAACACATCCCCATTTAGTCTATCGTGGGCGTTCACTGCACAAACTACTTATGCTACGATTTCTGATATGGTGAATTCTACGGCATTTCAACTACCTATCGGTACAACAGCTAATGCAAATTATCAACCATTATTACCTACTGATCTATCAGCCCAAGGAGGTACGCTAACGGATAAGTTTAATAATGCAGTTATAGCTCCGCCCTCAACATTACTTGATAAAATAAATAGTTCTATAACTACATCATGTTCTATTGCTGCACCTCCTCTTACCGCTGTATGTACACAGCAAGGATTTAATTACACTGCTTCAGCAACTGGGTTTTCAATACAATGTCCAGCTTTGCGTTATTATTCTTCAACTGAAGACCCTGCTAATCCAGGTACTTTTTTAAGTTCAAACCAGTTTGAATTTTTTAGTTTTGTAGATTTTCAGTCTACCTCTGGATATCTTTTAACCGCTGATACTTATAGCTTACATAGTAATAGAGATTACGAGACAGGTATTGTATATATGGATGACTATGGTAGAGCCTCTACCGTATTAGTTTCTCGTTCTAATACTATATACGTGCCACCTATTAACTCAAGAGATAAAAACACTATAGGTGTAACTTTAACTAATCTCCCTCCATACTGGGCAACTAAGTATAAGTTTGTAGTTAAACCAAGTGAAGGAGACTATTTTACTGTATATTCAGCACTCTACTATGAAAGTAACGATGCATCTGCGTTTTATTTTAAATTAGAAGGAGATAATACCAATATTGTTACACAGGGTATGAATCTAATTGTTAAGACAGATACATTAGGTCCTGTTAATTCTAATGTAGTATGTACGGTATTAGAGGTAGTAGGATTATCAACTGGAGATGCAAGAGTTGGTGGAGGTGTTATTAATTTAGCTGGACTCTATATGTTAATAAAGCCAGGAGGGTTTAATACTGACTTAGCACCTGATGCTGTAATTAATTATGGTAATGCATCTTCATCATCTAATAGTACATCCTGTGGTTTAAGTAAAAGTTATAGTTTATTATTGCCTGATAACTCAGCTCCTTATGATTTACCTGCGGGATCTACTGTGAGGGTTAGAATAAATAATTGGAGAGGAAGTAAGGGTAGTAATTGTACTTCAAAATCTTATACGTTTGATCAAACTTTTATTGTAAGTCAAGACTACCCTAATTTTTATAGATGGTGGTATGGAGATAGTGTTGATATGACTACAGGTACTGCTAATGGAATAACTGCACAGCAGTTTTTACTCTCTGGAACAGCACCATACGCAAGTTTAGTAGATGTAGCAACATCGTGTTTTAAAACAAGACTATATTGTTATGGTGATGAAATAACTACTCTTCGATTTATGAATAAATGTGGGATACCAAGATGTAGTTCTTTCTGGGGAGATAAAAGACCTGGGAACGTAGGAACATTAATAGAGGTAACAAGGGGTGGTAATTTAATTGTATGGGAAACAGAACCAAGCGAAGTAGATCCTAATTTATTTTATGATGCATCTCGTACATTAGATATATATACAAATTTAGGAATTAGATATCATAAAGCTGGCGTAGGAATAGGGGAGGTAAATCAAGACGCATCTACTAATTTATCAACTACTCTTAAATTTGCAAATTGTTTTACTTTTGGAAATGGTGTTGAGAGTTTTAGAATAACTGATTCTCCTGGTACTAAAAGCTTTCAGTTGGGAGAGAGGGTTTTAGCGGTGTCTAATCAAGAGTTTAAAGAAACAGATAGATTTGCTGGTCTTACATATAGTGGTGTGTTTAGTGGTCCTGCAAATTCTAATAACTTAAATGAGTTTAATTTAGGCCTTGCTAATTATAAGGATTGTGAAACATCTTTTGGTCCTATACAAGTTTTACATTCTCGTGAGACAGATATATTAGTTTTACAAGAGGATAGAATATCTTATGTATTATCAGGTAAAAATGTTATTACAGATTCTACTGGAGGGGGAGCTATTGCTTCTGTACCTCAAGTTTTAGGAACACAGATAGCGAGGATAGAGGAATATGGTATTAGTTTTAATCCTGAAAGCTTTGCTGCATGGGGATCTGATATATTTTTTACTGATACAAAAAGAGGTTCGGTTATAAACATAAGAGGAACGGAAGCTGGCAATGATCAAATACAAATCATATCTCAATATGGAATGAGATCGTGGTTTAGGGATCAATTTGCAGATCAATTACAAACACAAAAAATTGGTGGATACGATCCATATATGAACGAGTATGTTTTATCTTCTAATAAAAGAAGTATACCTGTTCCTATAGTAGCTACATCATGTGGTACTAATTTAACTCAAACAAATACTGTCCAAACATTATCGTATACTGTTAATGTAGGAGAGACGGTTGGTAATATTACAATACCATATACTATTAGTTCTGGCGATATTACTATTACTGCTACTTGGAATGGGACTGATTACGCTGCTACAAACGTAACAACAAGTGGAACTATTACTATACCAAAATCAGCTAATACACCAAATACTGTAGATATTGTTATTGATGTAAATGGAATTTCTTCTGCATCTTACGGTATAACTGTAGATTGTCCACCTCAAGAAAATTTAACTATTATTAGGGTGGTATTATCATCTCCAAGTACAGATGGTCAATTTATACATTATGATTATAATTGGACAGATGGATCTACAATATCTCCTAATATTAATGCTTTAGCTTCATTAGGTATTAATACCCCTACGGAATATATAAGTCAAACAGGAGTAAGGTCAGTTGGCTCATTTCCTTATACTGGTGCTGATATAACTATGAGATCTTTAACTCAAGGGTTTGATGATTTTGTTTTTGATCCATTAAGTGATAAATTTTTAATATTATCATCAGCAATAGAATATCCAGGTACACCTGCAGGAATGTCTGCATTACTTGCGGCAGGACCTTCTAATGTTACCCCTATATCTAATCCGAGTGCAGGTAATTATCAGGCTACTGAGACATCTTTTGCAATGCCAGCCCTTAATACTTACTTATATTTAATATGGGATCTTAGAGAAGTGACTATGAGTGAATTATGTTTTTCTGATGTGTTGGGTAGTTCTGGAGATGCTTGTTGTGATTGCAGTCCAACCTGTACGGTAGCATGGTTTGGACCTAATTCTAATTCATCTGCAGATGCTTTATTAACAGATACAAATTTAGGAGGTAGTGCTCAGTACTCTTTCAATGGTAGTGGTCAGATCCCTCAAATAGGAGAAGTGTGTTATGAAAACCTAACATGTGATGTTCAACAATATCTACCAAGTGGATATTACTTAGTAAATCTAACATCTCCATCAACACTACCTAAAACGTGGGTTGAAATTGGAGATTATGGAGCTGTAATAAATGCAGGATAAATAAATATTAATAAATTAAATAGATATGGGAGTATTAGGAAATTATTATTATGACGGAACAAGTTTTGCAGCAGCAAATGTTCTTTGTACTGACGCAGCTTTATTAACTACAGCTGCAGATGGATGGTATTCTCAAGGAGGCGTATATAGAAGTCTTCTTTCAGGAATATTAAATACTGTTGTAACATGTCCATCGTGTGTTTATGGTTGTGGTTCTCCAACAGTAAGTAGTTCTATATATGGAAGGCATATAATAACTGTAGATATTGGTAATACTATAGGTGCAGTTTTAATTAGGTTTACTGTAGCATCTCCATTAAATGCATCGAGAGCTACATGGAATTGGAATGGAATAACAGCAAGTGAATACTCATCTCCTAATTTTGGTTATTGTGAAGGCCTTATTGGAGATGAAGATATTGCGGGTATTACTATGGGTGGAGGTAGTGGTGGTGCAACTTTTACAGGAACTGATTACACTTATCAAGGAGGAGTATTTAATGCTGGAGCAGTCTCTACATGGGGTCCTTATACTGATGTCTTTTCAGGAGGTGTTACCTTAGAATCAGGTGGCGGATATGGTACACTTATTATGGTAGTGCCTAAAACTTTAGCAGCCCCTGATACATTAGAAATAATCGTAGATACTACTTCGGTAGTTGGAACTAATAACTTTAGTTTAGAAGTTGATTGCCCTGCACAATTACCTGCTTTTTCTGGTCTTCAAAATAATTTTGCTCCGTTAGGTGATGCTTGTGGAAATACAGATCCTGATGATTATATTTTTCATCATGCAGTGGTATCATCTTTAAGTAGTCCTGGTAATCCTGCTGTAAATGATTGGGTTTTCCAGGATGCAAATGGAGATATACCTGTTTCTGGTTCATCAGTAGCTCCTGGACAATATCGAGTTTTTGTGGGAGGAATGAATCAAAAAATGTATGTAAGTGACGGAGTAATAACATCACTAACGCCTTGTTAAAAAAATAAAATTATGCCAAATAACTACGATGAAAAAACATTATCCTATGCAGAGGATGTAAAAGGATGGCCTTCATTCTACTCATTTATACCTGACTATATGGTGGGGATGAATAGTTTTTTTTATACTTTTAGAGGAGGAAATCTTTATAGACATAATACAAATCTTACAAGAAATAACTATTATAACATACAATATAATTCTACTATAACATCAGTGTTTAATAGAGAGCCTACTACTATTAAGTTATTTAAGACTATGTCTTATGAGAGTGATGATGCTTGGGAGTGTACGGCTTTATTTACAGAGTTAGGTACAGGGTCTATGTTAGATACTTATTTTGTACAAAAAGAAAGAGAATGGTTTACTTATTTAAGGGAAAACACAAGTACTGTTAATTTTAGAGCAAGATCTACAAATGGTATTGGAGACTGTAATCTTGTGTCTGGAATCACTACTGCTATTATAATTACAATTCCAGTAGATATAGATAGTATTTTAAGTGTAGGAGATTATATATATTCAGCAACTCCTGCTGTGTTCCCTTCATTTACTGTAGGGACACAACAATATGCAGGTCAGGTTATTGCTGTTGATAGGGTTTTAAATACTATAACGATAAATGAAACAGTTCCAGATACTCAAGGTACGGTAGGTATTGTCCCTACTGTATTAGACTATATATTATTCGTAAAGAATGCTCAAGCAGAGTCTCATGGAGCACGTGGTTACTTTATGCAATATACGCTGGAAAATAACGCAACAACTTCTATAGAATTATTTTCAGTAGGTAGTAATGTAATGAAAAGTTTTCCATAGAATTTACTATCTTTGCATTAATGAAATTAAATATAATACCATTAATAGCAGATGACTATGAAAATATTCTCTGTAAGTGGTGGAAAGATTGGGGTTGGGATTCACCTTCTAAAGATTTTTTACCTGAAGATGGATTGGGTGGTTTTATTGTTTATGATGGTGACACTCCAATATGTGCGGGGTTTATGTATGTAACTAATTCAAAGGCAGTATGGTGTGACTGGATTATATCTAATAGGTTTTATTTAGATAGACAAAATAGAAAAGATGGTTTAGAGTTATTAGTTAAAACTATAAGCGATAAAGCCGAAGCATTAGGAAAGAAATATATATATGCTTTAATTAAAAACAAACCTTTAATTAATGTATATAAAAAAGTAGGGTTTATTGAAGGGAGACCCTACACCCATGAAATGATTAAAAAAATATAATATGGCAGTAGTAACAGCAACAGTAGTAGGGATAGCCGCAACAGCGGCAAGTACAGCTATGAGTTTCTCAGCAGCAGCAAAAGCTAAAGCAGATGGTGATGCGGCAGCAACAGCGGCAGCTAAGGCTATGGCAGACGCAAAGAAAAAAGCAGAAACAGATCATTACGAAGGACTTAGTGTTCCTTTAGATGCTTATGAAGCAGAGTTTGAAAATAACTTAGCGGTAGCTCAACAAAGTACGGAGGCATTACAAGAGGGAGATGCACGACAATTAGCTGCAGGTGTGGGTAGAATAGGAGCGGTTGCAGGAGCGCAGGCTGAAGATACTCGTATTGCTATGGGAGAACAGATATCTGACCTTCAAGCTACTAAGGCTGAATCTAAAGACGCTATAAACCAACAGCTTATTCAGATGGATGTAGCAAATGCTAAGGAACAAAAACAAATAGCAGCAGATGCAGCAGCAGCAAGAAGTGCTGCCATAACGCAAGGTATACAAGGGATAGGAGCTACTGTTACCGCAGTAGGTGGTGCCGCTTCCTTGTTCCCCGAAGGAGGAGGTACAACACCACCAGTAGAAGGCAAATAAATATAAATAAATGGCTGAAAGAAAAAGAGTAGACCCAACAAGAGCAAAGAGGGATATTAATTTTGATACTTATGTAGCTCCTAAAGAGGGTACAAGAATAAATTGGTTTGAGCAAGGTAAGGTAATAACCGACGCCTTTTCTAACGTAGCTAAAGATAGAACACAACGTAAGGAAGCTCTACAGACTGAGTATGATACAGCTCTTACTGAGATAAATGAGATTGAGAACTATGATGATCAGACCATGCAGACCATGGCTATTGATGGTGTTAATAATAGTGCTAATGTTATGTATGATGCTAAACAGAGATTAGAAAATGGTAAAATGAGACCTGCTGATTACTCAAAATTTGTAAATAATATTAGGGCTGGACAAACAATGTTTAGAAGATTAGCTGGAGAGTGGCAAGCAGATTTTAAAAGATATACAAATAGAATGCAGGGTGCTGATGGCTTTGAACAATCAAGTACATTAGAGCAATATATAGGAAAGAGAATGGAGTCTTTTGGTAATCTAAAAGGCATGCAAATTGTTACTAATCCAGAGACAGGTAACTTAGCTTTTGCAAGGTTTCAGGATGGAGTATTGTTAACAGGTGCTGATGATTTAATTAGTATGCAGAGAATGACTGCAATAAGTAAGCAAGAAATTAATGAAGTAAATGTAGGGGATGAAATTAAAGGGGTAGTTGCAGAGATTGGAGACATGATTACCGCTGCTAATAATACTGAAGATGGTATGGGTAATAGAGGCACAATGACTCTTGAAGACTTCATGCAAAAGCCAGAAGCAGAACAAATATTAAATGATAAAGCAGGTTCAGTTCTTAAGGATAATAATTCAATAGGTAGCGTATTAGCTGACAATGATGTTCAAAATGAATATGGAGAATCTTATGAGGCAGGTACTCAAATTGATTTTGATGATTGGTTAGAGCGTAATAGTGATAAAACACCAGAGGAAAATCCTATTATTATTATGGGATACAGAGAGAATGGCGTTAATATTGTACCAGAAATTACAGACAGACAAAAAGAAGCTGCAAGAGAATTTTTAATTAGAGGATACAAAGGCGCTTTAGATTATAAAGAAACCTTAAAACCTGATGACTATCATAGACCACGAGCACCTCAACCAAGTGCTGCAAGTTTAGCTAATAAGAATAAAGATGACGCTAAGTCAAGTAAGTTGGGAGACTACATCACTATGCTTACAGATGTAGATCCAGTTAAAAGAGAGGCTATAGAAAAAACATTAAGGACCACTCGTAATGATGCTATAGATAAATTCAATGCTAAAGTTTCTAATGATGAAGATAAATTACCTTTAATTACTAATATTACTAAAGGAAGTGAAACTAAAAGACCTGCAACTAAAAAAGATGTAGCAGAAGCTTTGGCGCTTGATAAAGATTCTAAGCTTATAGAAGGAGATGAAGTTACCGACATTACAAATAGAAAAATTACATTAAGTGATGGTAAAACAATTGAAATTCAAGGAACATTTACTGAGCAAACTCGAATATTAGAAGCTGTTTATGACCCTGATAATCAATTAACAACTGATGATATTGAAAATTTAGCTAAAGGTAGAGGTTTTAATTTAAAGACAGAAATTACAAGTACAGGGGATTCAGGTAAAACTTCTAAGGCTGCTTATGCTACTCCTAATTATCAAACAGATCTTCAGATTAAAGGAAAATCTTCGGCAATGTCAGCTAAGGATTATATGGATGCAGAGTATGGATATGGATCAGGAGCAGAATTTAATTCTACTGTAGATACCACTGAGGGAATTGGAGAGGGAATGATAAACTTAATTAATGCTTCTCTTGATCCAGCAATGTTGGCAGAATTTAATAAGACTCCAGGTCAAGAATTGAGTATGACGTTTGAAACTGGTGTAGGTCAAGATTCAGTAACATTTAATTTTGGAGGCGAATCTTTAACAATAGGAGGAAGTGATGGAGATATATTTAAAAAAGATTTATATGGTGGTAATGGTTATGAGTTATGGGAAAAAATACAAACAAAATTACTTAACCCAGCTATTAAAAAGTTAAACAAGAGTAGAACTGATGGTGGATCAAACTATGAATTAGATTAAATAAATAATTATGGATAATTTAAAAAAATTATATAATGTTTTACAAAGAGATGGATATATTAGTAAGTCTTTTGAGGAATTCATTGATCAAGCAACTCAAGATGCAGAATACCAGGATAAAATATATAA
>TARA_R110000772_G_scaffold8692_1_pt1 | contig 11746 bp, 10 predicted proteins | sample TARA_R110000772 | Tara Oceans TARA_R110000772 (sample SAMEA4397948) | marine metagenome | biome: Polar Biome; feature: [SRF] surface water layer (ENVO:00010504); material: water (ENVO:00002006), including particulate matter (ENVO:01000060) such as... | depth 5 m | reverse complement strand
GTCAATAATGCATATGATGGCATGTTGTAAATCAAGACCAAAAGAAAAAGAATAATGAATGTATGGAAAGATAAAGTAAGTTTTGAATTAGTAATAGATCAAAGTTGGGAAGCTTCTAAAAAATTCTTTTTAATGTATGATATAATGTATGAAAAATTAGAAAAATTAATAGAAGAAGAAAAAGAACGAATTCATAATGAGTAACATTGTAGCACATCCATCTGTACCATTTATAAATCATAGGAATAACTTTTTAATAAGTAAAGTTCCTAGTTATCATCCTACGTCTAAAAAGTACCTTGATTATTGGAGACTTCACAAGAAAAGATGTATGGAAGGTTTTTGGTCAGCTGATGACATAGATGTAGACATTAATGTTGATGAAGAATTTCCAAAAGATGTTACTACTAATAAATGGCGTTACATGCCTGCTAATTTATACTTTTATGTAAACTTTGGTACAATACTACACAAACCTGAAGATGCTCCTAAAACATCTCCTAAACAAAAAATACGACCACTTCTCAGAGATACTGAATGGTCTATTTTTTATATATGGGCAGTATGTAGAGGTTTTTCAGGATTTGAAGATGACGATGAGTATACGTGTAACAGAGATATACTAAATGAAAATCAAAAACGTTTTCATAAATCTTGTTACAAAAAAGATGGTTCATTTAAAACATATATGGATCCAGTACCCTATTTAAATAGAGTATTTGATAAACCTCTTGGTAAACCTGTATATGAAAACATGGCACTTGACTTTTTTTGGTTAGCTTGTCGTGGAGTTGGTAAATCATTCTCAGTAGGTGTTGGTATAGTACTTCATGAATTACTTTTTGATGGAGCTAAGTTTTATACAGAAGCATTTTTAAAGAATCCACCAAAAGCAGAAATATTTGTAGGAGCTGCAATCTCTTCTAAATCAGCAGACATTCTTAAAAAAACAAAAGAAGGACTTGAAGAGTTACCTGGATCTTATATAGATTCTGATGGTAATTATTATCCACCACCATTTTCTAAAACAATGAGTGGCAGTCTTCAGCCTAACAACATGAAGAACCCTTGGCGTAATGAATACGACAAGAAAGTAGGTGGTACATGGAAAACTGCAGGTACAGGTAGTAACGTAAAACATGGTCTTTATACTACAGAAAATCCCGAAGCAGCAGCCGGTGGACGTTATTCAGTGGCAGTAGTAGAGGAATGGGGATTACTTGGTAACTCCTTACGTGTACATGGTTCTAACACTGCAACATTGATGGATTATCCAGTTAAGTTTGGTAGTTCTGTATGGATTGGTACTGGGGGTAACGTAGAAAAGATTCAAGAAACTGAAATAATGTTTAGAGATCCTGCGGGATTTGACGCATTAGAGTTTGATGATGTATGGGAAGGATCTGGTAAAATAGGTTATTTCTTACCTGCTTATTATGGTATGAACGACTATAAAGATGAGCAGGGTAATACTAAGCTAGAAGAAGCTATAGATTTTGTATTAAAAAGAAGAGAGTTAAAAAAGAAATCAAAAGATAGTTCAGCTCTTGATCTTGAAATGATGAACTACCCTTTAGTTCCATCAGAAGTATTTTTAAACAAAAAAGGTAATAGATTTCCAATAGCAGATCTTAAAGAGCAATTAAGAAACGTAGAACAAAATCCTGCAGAATATTCAGATAAGCATTGGTATGGTGAGCTTATACAAACATCTAAAGGTATAGAATTTGAACCTAAAGATAAAAATAATGTATGTCATAAGTACCCTATTAAAAATAATGCAGTACATCCTGGCACAATAGAGTTTTTTGAAATGCCTAAACGTAATCAACAAAATGAAGTTTACGCTAATAGGTACTTATTAGGTACAGATACATACGATGATGATGATTCTAATACTAATTCATTAGGTTCTATATTTGTAATGGATGGATGGACAAAGCGTGTAGTAGCTGAATACACTGGTAGACGTAGCACAAAAGAATTTTATGAAATAACACGTAGACTTACTATATTTTATAATGGAGTAAACAATTACGAGAATAACAAAAAGGGTTTATTTTGGCACTATGAAAAAAAGAAGACTCTTAATAGATTAGCTGATACACCACAACTACTTAAAGATGAAGCTAATATATCTATACGTTCTACTGGTAATACTCGTAAAGGTACTCCTGCAACAACTGGTGTAAATAAATTTGCATTAGACTGTATAGTGGAATGGTTAGATGAAGACTTAACTAATGGAGAAGAATATCATACAAACGTACAAGGTATTAGATCAGTGGGATTATTAAAAGAATTAATAGCTTTTAATCCTGAAAATAACTTTGATAGAGTTTCGGCTCTTGGTATGTTATTAATATTAGTTGAAGATCGTTATCAACAAATAAAGACTTCTAAAAGTAATGGATCAGGTAGAAGGCAAAAAACATTAGCAGATGATGACTTTTTTAGTAAAAATTATAAAAATAAATCATATAGTAATTCAGGAGCTTTTAAAGGTTTAAACTTTAATTAGGGGCTATTAAATAATAATACAATAACATTAAATAAGTTGTTTTTTACTTGCAAATATCAAATTAACTTTATACTTTTACAATTATGGCTAAATATATATACAAGAACAATCCTCGTCAGAGATTATCATATACAAAGAAAACTAAAGATTGGAGAAAAGAGAATATAGAATATGGAGATAACTTCTCATTCTATCATAATGATCTTGTTCGTGCAAGTCTTGAAAACAAGATAACTAACCTTCATCTTTACAATGGTATAGTTGATATTAGGGATATACAAAAAGTTCTAAATCCTTATGATATAGATGCTTCTTATATACCTGATAATATACCTCATCACCCTATTGTAGTTCCTAAATTAGAACTATTGATAGGAGAAGAAATTAATAGACGTACTGAATTTTCTGCAATAATTACTAATCCCAACGCCATATCTAGTAAAGAGGAAAGTAAAAAACAAAGTATTGTAGAAAGTTTAGCTAGGCTTATTAAACAATCTAAAGACGAAAAAGAACTTCAACAGCAAATGAATGAGCTTGCTCGTGATGTTAGAAGTTGGCAAGACCAAAAAGAAATACTTGTAAATAGATTACTTAAACATTATCAAAAAGAATTGTCTTTTGATATTAAGTTTAATGAAGGATTTAAAGATGCTTTATTATTTGCAGAAGAAATATATCAATGTGATATAGTTAATAATGAACCTACAATGGAAAAACTTAATCCATTAAAAGTTCACGCTGTACGTAATAGTAATTCTAGTCATATAGAAGATTCAGATCTTATTATATTAGAAGATCACTGGTCACCAGGTAAAATTGTTGATACTTATTATGAAGATATCAAACCTGCTGATATAGATAAAGTAATGAATTACAGTTCTCGTACATCTGATTCAGATGATATGTACACTGATGATCATAATAATCATTTGTTTATACAAGATGCTTACACAGCAGGTAATAACCCTATTGACGATTATGTGGGTTTAGCTGAAATAAATGGTCATACATTTAATAAAAATTACACAGATAGTCAAGGAAACATTAGAGTTCTTAGAGTATATTGGGCAAGTCTTAAAAAAGTACTAAATGTAAAGTATTATGATGAGATGGGAGATGTTCAATATAAAATAATGAGTGAAGAGTATATTGTTGACAAAAATGCAGGTGAAGAATCTAAAGAACTTTGGTTAAAAGAATTTTGGGAAGGTACTAAAATTGGTACAGACATATTTATTAATATGCGTCCTAGAAAAGTTCAATATAACAAATTAAATAACCCTTCTTATTGTCATGCTGGTGTTATAGGTGAAATATATAATACTAACCAAGGTAAAGCTGTATCAATGATGGATAGAGCTAAAAACTACCAGTACATGTATGACATGCTTTGGGATAGAGTAAACAAAGGTATACAAAAGAATTATGGTAAGATACTTGAATTAGATCTTGCTCGTGTACCTGCTAACTGGGAAGTTGATAAATGGTTACACTTTGCTACAGTAAACGGTATTGCTGTAATAGATAGTTTTAAAGAAGGTAATAAGGGTAATGCTACTGGTAAATTAGCCGGTAACATGAATAACACTAAAGGTTATCTTGACATGGAAACGGGTCAATATCTTCAGCAACAAATAATGATGCTTGAATATATTAAGACTGAAATGGGAGAGATAATGGGTATCTCAAAACAACGTGAAGGTCAGGTATCAAACAGAGAAACAGTAGGTGGTGTAGAAAGATCAGTAAATCAATCTAGTCATATTACAGAGTGGTGGTTTATGAAACATGAAGATGTTAAACGTAGAGTATTACAATGTTTTATTGATACCGCTAAAATAGCATTAAAAGGATCTAATAAAAAAGTTCAATATATATTAGATGATCAAAATATTGAAACTCTTAATTTAGATTTTAATGATATAGGTGAAATGGATTTTGGTATAGCTATTACTAGCTCAAGCAAAACTAAAGAACTTAGAGAAACTCTTAAGCAACTTGCACAAGCATTTATGCAAAACGGAGGTTCTTTTGCAGTAGTAATGGATGTATACATGAGTCCTTCATTAGCTGATATGAGAAAACGTATTGAAAGAGCGGAAGAAGATATGCAACAACGTCAATCTGAACAAGCTGAACAACAAAACGAAACAGCTCAACAACAAATTGCACAAGCTCAACAAGAAGCAGAACAAGTTACCGCAGATAAGCAAGCTGATAGAGATCTTAAAAAATATGAAATAGATACTAAAGCTGATGTTGATATGAAAAGAGCAATACTCCAATCTACGGATAATAAGTTAAATCGTGATATAGATAATGATGGAATAACTGAATATACAGATCCTTTAGATATACAAAAACATAAAGATAATATCATGATTCAAATGAAAGAGATGGCAGACGGTATGCAAATGCATAATGATAAAATGAAGATAGAAGACAAAAAAATACAAGCTATTAAGAATAAACCTAAATCATAACCGCTATTAAATAAGATTAGAAAGATTGAACAAAGTGTAAAAAACACTTGGAACTAAGCAACATTTATTAATATATTTGCAATATGGAAGAAGATACTAACAATTTATCATTAGACATGGATATGTTTATTGATATACCAGAAGAAGATACAAGTTTCGTTTTAGAAGAAGACGAAGACGAAGAAATAGAAAGCCCACAAGATAATCCCGATGAGGATCTAAATGAAGATCCAGAGAAAGTAGTTGAGGAAGAATCCAGTAAAAAAGAGGAAAATGATGACGATGATGAAGAAAAAGGTGATGAACCTGATTCTTCTTCCAATCCTAATCTTTTCAAGTCATTAACTGAATTACTTCATCAGAAGTCATTACTTTCCTCATTGGATTCAGATGTAGAAACAGAAGACGATTTCGTCAATGTATTTACTAAAGAATTAGATACCCAAATTGATAAACTATTAGTAGAAAGATTTGGAGAAGAAAATGCTCACTTTGTAAAACAAGGAGTGCCTTTAGAAAAAGTTCAAAAAAACAACGAAGAATTTAAACAACTTGAGTCAATAACTAATGAAACAATTAGTTCTGATCCTGAACTTCAAAAAAGAATCTTATATCAAGATTTTATAAACAGAGGTTACGATGAGCAAAAAGCTGTCAAGTATGTTAATAGATCTCTTGAGTTAGATGCTGGTGAAGAAGATGCTTTAGAAGCAATTGAATCAATTAGAGAACGTCAAACAGAAAGAGTTAATCTTGAAAATCAAAAAATACTTGAACAAAAAACAGCTCAAGATAAAGCACGTGAAGATAACATAAAGCTTATTACAAAAGAAATAGATAACATGACTGAGGTAATTTCTGATTTCCCAGTTAGTAAAAATGTAAAAGCTAAAGTAAAAGAAGCAATGTTTAATGTAGTTGGTAGTAATCCTGATACAGGAGAGTCTGAAAATACATTAATGAAGTATAGACGTGAAAACCCTGTTGAATTTGATAAAAAACTTTATTACTTATTTACAGTAACAAATAATTTTGAAAATTTTGATCTTTTAAATTCTAGTAGTAAAAGTAAAGCAATTAAAGATTTAGAAAAAGCTTTCCATAGTACTACAGCAATTAAAGATCCCGGAGCACCTTCTTACTTACAAGATCCTAACAGTTATGAAATTGACTTAAAAGGTGATGAGATTCCTTCGGAATACTAAATAAATTAGAGAATAAGTTACTTTAAAGAGCATAACTTATATACCCCTCTCAATTAAATGTTCTTTAATAATATTAATAAATCTAAAAATAATAAATTATGAGTGTAGGTAAATTTGTAATGACGCAAGCTAAGTCATTTACAGGACTTACTACAAAGAATCACTTAGGTGCAATTTGGAGACGTTCTCCTCAAATGGCAACTAAAATCACTACTCAACTGTTACAGCAGTCTGGTATGAAAAATGTTGATTCTATGTTAAGTATGTTTCCTGTCAAAACATTGGACAACGATGAAGATTTCATGTGGAAATTAGCTGGTAGTTCAGAACGTAACATTCCATTAGTAGAAGCAATCTGGCAAGGAGCTGTTGTTACTACAGGTACAACAGGTGTAGGAGCAGGTAGATTACCATTTCAATTGGTATTTGAAGAGCCTTACTTTACTGACATTATGGAAATTGCAGGAGAGCATCCAGACACATATCGTGTAATTCTTAAATCAGACGCTGAGCCAGATGGTACAGGTCGTTTTGTTTACGAAGCAGAAGTATTTGGTGGTGAAGAGTCTTTATCTGGTATTCCAGGTACAGAACTTGCTCCAAGAACAAGATGGAGTATTGAAGGAGCACCAGTTGAAAGCGAGCTATCCATTAAGGGTGCTGGTATTCAGTTTAACACTCCTTACATGATGCGTAATAGCTTTAGCTATATTCGTATGGAACACAAAGTTTCAGGAGCAATGATTGATTCACGTTTAGATGCTAAGTTTCCTATCTCTGCTGAGATTGTAACTAGAGATTCTAAAACAGGAGGTCTTCATTCTAGTCAAACTTGGATGCAAGAAGTTTACTGGCAATTTGAACAAGCTTTAGCTAAGATTAAGTCTAAGACTATTTTCTTTGGTAAAACTAACCGTGATGCGGATGGTAAATTCTTAAACTCAGGTAAATCTAGTTTGAAAATTGAAGCTGGTTCAGGTATACGTGAGCAAGTAGAAGTATCTAATACAACTTTTTATAACTTGTTTAGTTTACGTCTTCTTACTGACATGCTTACTGAACTTGCTGAAGGAAAACTTGATTTTGGTGAGCGTAAATTTGTTGTAAAAACAGGTGAGCGTGGAGCTATTCAGTTTAATGAAGCTGTTACTAAAGAAGCAATGGGATGGACTTCTGTTGGTTTTGATAACACTAATGTAAACGTACTAGCTAAAACTGGTTCAAATTTACATAGTAACTCATTAAGTGGTGGTTTCCAATTCACAGAATGGAAAGCTCCTAATGGAGTTATAGTAACAATTGATGTAGATCCTTTCTACGATGACAAAATACGTAACAAGATTCTTCACCCGAATGGTGGTGTAGCTGAGTCTTACCGTTATGACATTTTCTATATTGGAACAATGGCTGAACCAAACATCCAAAAGGTGATGGTTAAAGGTAAGGAAGAGATGCGTGGTTATCAAGGAGGTATCCGTAACCCTTTCACAGGACGTGTAGGTGGTGAAATGCAAACAATGGAAGATAGTGCTACTATGACAGCCATGTGTACGTTAGGTGCGATGGTAATTGACCCAAGTAGAACTGCAAGTTTAATACCAAACGTTTTAACGTAGTATTAAAATAAATATTGATCAAGCTACAGGATTAATTTCCTGTAGCCCCTGATCTAATTAAGGATTATTAACAAGGAAGAAGAAAAAATTATGAGTAACTTTAAACTACCTAATAAAACTATCAAAGTGAAGTTTATTAGAAGAAAAACAGGAATGGCACAAAACGTAGACGATAGTCACGTAATCGCAGGAGGAATGCTTAATGGGTCATTTAAAAAAATATTTGTACCTCTTACAAAACAAAATCAATTAGCTAACGTTCTTACCAAAGAAGAAAAAGATTTCTTAGAAGGTTCAGATGGTCTTAATTTAGACTTATCTGTATATTCTAATAAAGAATTTTGGTTAAACAGATTCGTAAGGCTTAGAAAAGGGGATAATTACTTGGATCTTTCAGATCCTATTGATTATATTAGTGCTGCTATATTAAAAGCAAATAAAAACTTAATAGCACCAAATTGGAAAGCTAGAAACGAAAGATTAGAATATATCTATGCAATCGTTGAAGATGGTGAAGAATCTCAAATTAAACGTAATGACTTTAGCTTTAAGAAAAAAGCTATTAAGCAATACATGAAAATTGAAACAAATTCTGAAATCCTTAGATCTGTTATTAAATTAATTGATGGTAAGGTAATAGCAAAAACAGCAAGTTTAGATTTTCTACAAGAAATGGTAGAATTAGTTATAGACACTAAACCAGAAGCTTTTGTTAATTTAATGGAAGATGCAGATTTTGAAACTAAAATATTAATTAGTACATCTGAAGACTTAGGAATTATTGTCAAGCAAGGTAATAAGTATGCTACGTCTGATGGACTTGAGTTATGTAGAAAAGGTGAATTACCTACTTTTACAAATGCTGTAGCCTATTTAACAGACCCTCTTAATAAAGAAGTTGTAGATATTATTGAATCTAAAATTAATAAATTACAAAAAAAGAGTAAGTAATGACAACAAACGAGTTTAGAGAGGAATTTGATATTCTATATAATAATATAGATAGTATGGCTAGTCCAGGACTAGATGATTATGAAAGATCAGTATTCCTCACTTTAGCTCAAGAAAAGCTTGTTAAACTTTATATGAACCCAATGGGTAATAAGTATAAAGAAGGTTTTGAAGGTTCTGAAAAAAGAAGAATTGATTTAAAAGAGTTAATTACTGACTATAAAATCAATACTCAACTATCCACTACGGCTAATAAGATTAGTCCTAGTTCAGTAATATATCAAATACCAAATAACATTTTTCAAATTATAAATGAAAAAGTATTAATAAAAGACCCATGTTCTGTAGGTAAATCCGTAGTATATAAAAGTATATCAGTAATACCTAAAACACATGATGAGTATAATATACAAATTAACAATCCGTTTAAAAAACCAAACGATTCAAAAGTTTGGAGATTAGATTATAATTCAATACAGCCTGGGGTGGAAATAGTTGAGTTATTATCAAATCAACAAGTATTTGAATATCAAATAAGATATGTTAAATTTCCAGAGCCAATTATTTTATCAACACTAATAGATAACTTGTCTATACACGGTCAGACCGCAGAAAGAACAAGTGAATTAAGAGAATCTATGCATAGTGAGATAATAAGAACGGCAGTGGAATTAGCAACATTATCTTATAAAGAAGATAGTTTGGCAAATCTGGTTGGTGTATATAATAATAAAGAATAATTAATTTTTAAATTACAAAAAAATGAGTGTAATAGGAGCAAATCAAGTAGGTCACATTTTAATTGGGGCTACTTATCACGGTAATTCAGATATATCTGATTTTATCACCAATGCTGGAAACAAAGCACTACAAGTAGTGTCTAAAGATTCAGCATCTTTACAGGCAGGTCCTTTTCAAATCTTACAGAAAGCTAGTGATATGGCAGCTGGATTTAAATATTCAGAAGTTATAAATCCTTCTAAAATTGGAAAAATTACTGTTAAAGCTTTTACAGCAGCTTCAAGCCGTCAAGTAAAAGTATCAGGTTTTTCAGGTACAGTAAGAGGTAACGTAACATACCAAGTATTTATACGTCTATATAATGACGGTGGATCACTTTCACCAGAAAACTTTAGATTTATCAATGGTTTTTACGTAACACCACAAGACGCATCAGCTTTAACTTTTGCAGATGTTCTTGCAGGTCTTAAAGCAAGTTTAGATGGCGCATTATCTAGAGAATACAACAGTTCTTTTGTTATCACTACTAATGCTAGTGAACTTATAGTAGAAGCTGGTAATACAGAATTTGTATTAGGTGTTAAAGATGGTCGTCCAGTAGAATTTGATTTACAGGCAGCTGTTAGAGATAATGGTGGTGATAATACAGTATCTGATGCAAGATATGATGATCTAGCAGTTGAGCTTGTTCAGGCAGGTTCTGCAGGTTCAGGTACAGGTAATGCTGTAGCAAATCTAGAATGGGCTAGAGTAGGTCAAGAAGGTAACAAGTATCGTCTTGTAGGATATCCTGCAAACTTTAGAGAAATCTATCATGCAGATCCAACTTTGACTTACCATGTAGTTAATATTTCTTACTATGAAGATAGAACTTCTACAATTGTTGAAAGACAATATAGAGTTATTCAAATAGCAGTAGAAAATGTTGATCAAGATGGTGGTGGTGCAGGTACAGTATTCACAGCAATAAATGCTTTGATAACTGATCTTAACACGGCAACAGGTCTTTCATTAGCAGCCTTAGTCTAATAATTTTAACTTATAGAGGGAGGTTTAATATCTCCCTCTTTAATTAAGTACATATGCAAATTACACAATTTAATATAGACAGTAATACCTTAGTTTTAACGATAACAGATGCATCTAATGCATTTTTGTTGCGTCTATGGACTGATAGAACCTATAAAGATTTTATCAAGGCTGTAGACCTTACAGCGAAGTTAACAGGAGCAGCAACTGAAACTATAACCATAACATTAACTGATTTAGGAGAAACAGTTATTGATGGTGTATATTTTATTGAAGTAGAAGATGCTAATGAAGTATCAACAGCATATACATACAATCTTATTAAATATAAAGAATGTATTTTAAATAAAATTATAAAAAACATACAATGTAAAGATTGTCTTGATTATTTTGATAAAGATACAATCAATTCACATTCTTTACTAATTGCAACTGAATATGCCTTAGAATTAGGTTATATTGAAGTTGCTTTAAATAATTTAAAAGCTTTAAATAAATATTGTACTAAAGCTTGTGAATCATGTGGTTCATTTAGTAATGTTATAGACATTGATTTATTTTCATTAAATGATCCAGAAATAATAGACTTGGGAGATGCATAATGATTATGCAATAAATATAAACACCTCTAAAAGACTAAAAAAGATAGATAGGGTTCAAATTAGAAGAGATACTTCTGATTTATGGGAAAAAAGAAACCCAATCTTATTTGAAGGTGAAATAGGGTACGATATAAATTTAAATAAACTAAAAATTGGAAACGGAAGACATTCGTGGAATTCCTTAGCATTTTTAGATATTTCTAACATATCATTAGTAGATTACAGATCGTCTTTTGATGATAACTATATATACTCAGGGTTTTTATTAAACAATGGGATTATTATAAAAAGATCTCAAGATAACGTTGAAGAATTTGCAGAAAACACAACAGATTTAGAAGTGGATTGGAGTAATAGATTAAACTTAACATATAATTAAAAAATAAACAACTATGGCATTTATTGCAACAGATTGGAGTATTACTAGAAATGGTGGAGCTCTAGACGTAAGATATATAGGTGATACACACGCAGGTGCTTCCCCTTCCTATTCTACAACAATTGAACTTCACAGAGCATTAGGAGATTTTGCAGATCAAGAACAAGATTCAGGAGATGACGAACTATCGATCATCAACAAAACACCATCCGATAG
>TARA_R110000772_G_scaffold5616_5_pt1 | contig 11773 bp, 16 predicted proteins | sample TARA_R110000772 | Tara Oceans TARA_R110000772 (sample SAMEA4397948) | marine metagenome | biome: Polar Biome; feature: [SRF] surface water layer (ENVO:00010504); material: water (ENVO:00002006), including particulate matter (ENVO:01000060) such as... | depth 5 m | reverse complement strand
AGTAACATTTATAAATTGTTCACCTGAACCAGTAACTATTACATACTTACCTTTAGGGTTTTTAGCAATAGCAGATTCTACATCTCCTGATGACATATCTTCACCTTTAAATTTAGGGTTGCTTAATCTATTAATGTAGTACATTGGTTCATCATCCTCATCTACATAACCCTCAATGGTCTTCTTAGTAGATGATTTTCCTGCTTTCCATTTTTCATCATCAGTAGATTCATCTTCTTTATCTTCTTTACCAATATGATCATTGAAAGCACCAATAAGCTTATCAATCTCAGCTTTGTCCACAACTTTACCATCAACTTTAAATACTGTATCTTCTCTTGGCTTTGTTTTAAGATCTTTAAGATATAGTATTAAACTATGTTTGTCTTTTTTTTCTACATCTTCGTTTATGAATTGTTCGAATAATTTTACGTGTTTCATATGGGTTTAATATTATTATAATTTAATAATTAGATTGTCTTGATTGAAATATCAGTTGGTCTAACTGTTATTGCAGAGTTTACCATCTTAGACCATTCTACAGGTCCCATTGCGATTGACGCGTAACCTTCAGTATTACCTTTTTTATAAATACTTTCAATATGATTTTTGTCAGTTGACATTGCAATAATACCTCTACCTTCTTCAGAAGCAAATCCACTAGAAGCATTTTCTGCACTTAATACATAATTCGTACCGTCCATTTCAACTTCGTTAAATCCTATAACAACGTACATTTCAGCTTGCTCTTCGTGACCATCTATAACGGCTTGTTCAAATCCTTTAAGATTGTTAACCATTTTATTTTTTGTAAGTACCATGTATCCACCGCTGAACGAGATCGTTCTTTTAGGTGATGTACTTGACATGCTTTCAGTTACTGAATTCCATGTATCAAAAGTATTAACTTTATTCATTATAGTATTTGTATTATTTATTTATGTATATATCAACAATAGAATGTTAGTTAATCTTCGTGTGATTCATTAATGCATTAATGCATCTCCAAGTGATTCTTCAACCTGATTATTATAACCGTATTTCTTAATATAGTTATCAAGTCCACCAATGTAAGCTGCTGCGTCTAATAGATTATCTTCTTTGTAGTTATAAGAGTGTCTACTGAACTTAAGTGCAATAAGAGCGGCGTACATATCAGCTCCTGTGAAATCTTTACCAGTCATTCCAGATGCGATCATTGCTGCACGATCCATACCTTCTTCAAAGGGTCCATACATTCTTTCTTTCTCTTCAGATCTTTCGTTAATGATCTTGTTGGCTTCTTCTAATATGTTCATATGTTATTATTTTATTATTATACGCTCATAATATGTTATTGTTTCAATGAAAAAAAGCCCAGCAAATTAATACTGGACTCTTTAGTGTGGATCCTTTCTAGAGAATCGAAATCTTAATTTCTACACGGACATTCATAATCTTTAAAATTATTACTTTCCGGTAATTTGTTTGGGAACCAATAGCATTCATTCTTGTCACCAATGGTTATTTGTTTATAAAAACCAAATGGGATTGATGCACCTCCAGGAACTTTTTCAGGCGCATCTAAAAAGTCCACCTCGATTAATATAGATACATCATCTGAATTGCTTAAGTTGCGCTCATGGGCTTCTAAATACTTCCAGACACCTCTATTTAACTTTTCATGTTGTAATGCGCAATTAAGAAAGGTAAAAGTCCCACGCATTGCACTTTCATCGCATTTAAAATCCGCAGCCGGTGCAAGATGTCCTTTGTCCCATACATTATTTACATAATCTGCATTGTCAGACGTTGCTATAGTTTTTTCAGTATGAAATCGCATATTCTTTCTACTCACATCACCTTTAGTACACAGAACCATATATGAAACCGAAAGTGGTTGTTCTAACGTTTCTGAATAAACACCATTGACATATGCCGAATACCAACTAACAGAATCCCGCTGTGCTACTAAAGTTAAACTGAAAAGTAAAGTAACTGATAAAAGAATATTTCTCATACTACGTTAATATAATATTATACCATTCGCTTTATTACTTCATCAATAATTCCATAGTCCAATGCTTCGTTTGCATTTAACCAAAGATCTCTTGATGCATCTTCCTTAACAACATCAGCTGGCTTGTCACAATATTCACCTAACAAAGTAAATAGTTCATCATTAACTTTTTGCCACTCTTGCCAATCAATTTCAGCGTCTTGTATGTTCCCGCGGAATCCACCTGATGATTGGTGAAGCATTGTACGCGAGTGTCTAAGAGACGCACGTTTTCCTTTAGTACCAGCACCAAGAAGTACTGAACCCATTGATGCAGCCATCCCAGTATTCACTGTTCTAATATCGCATTTAATATACTCCATAACATCTACCATTGAAAGTCCCGATTTAACTGAACCCCCTGGAGAATCAATGTGCATTGTAATATCATCTTTTGAAACATTATCTAGAAACATTAATTGCGCTTGAACAACAACTGACATATTATCATCAACGCCACCAGCAACCCAAAGTATGCGGTCTCTAAGTAATCTTGAAAAGATATCCATTTGAGTTACGCGCATTTCTCGTTCTTCTAAAATGTAAGGTGTCATTGAAGACTCTATTTGTTTTTGAAAATAGTCCATGTTAGATGAGCTAACATTAAAATCACTCGCTGCGTACTTCTTAAATTCTTTCCCGTAATCCATTTATTAATTTTATTATTTATGTGTATTATATGTGGTATATTAATATTGTTTACCATATATCTACTATATATTATTAAAATAAAAAAGCCCAGGAATAATCCCAGGCTTTAGTGTTATATTATTGTAATATGTTATTACTCGATTATGTATGCCGGTTTACTAGGGTCTAAGCTTATTCCCATATCCATAGGAAAACCTTTAATCCTTACTATTACCTGTGCATCACCGCGGTGCATCTTGATACCATCTTTAGCAACCACTGCGTCCTTAGTAAACTTACCATCTTGTATAGTAACCTTATCTCCTTTTTTGTATTCCTTAGCTTCAGTGACTACTGATTCAGTTACCGATTTAAAGGCTTTAACAGCGGCCTTAACATCTGTTCCTACATAAAGTTCTCTACCATTTTCGTCTGTAACGTCATATCCGTTTTCAGCATCCCATGTGAATTGAACTGTTTCCTCTTGATCATCATTATACGTGTTATAGTTAAATAACCATGTACCTTCAACATCGAAATGCTCTTCTCCTTTTGCTTTAATTAATTTTTCAACAGCCTTAACCTCTTTAGGTTTTGCTGCTTCATTAATAAAGTCTTCAAATAGTTTTATTCGTTTCATTGTAATTTATTTTATTTTTAATCTTCTTCTTTTAATTTATATACATAAAAATCATAACCCCAGTCATTACCTTCATCACCGACTTTAGATATTACAATTTTATCACTAGCTTGTGTGCCATCGTATTCATTCTCTGGATAGTCTGTTATTTTATCTAATTTCTTTTTAACATCTTTCCAATCAACACCTTCAACGAATGTTTTTCTTTTTTTAAGCATCTCATCAAATGTATTAAAAGTCTCAGAAAAACCTTGTCCTGTTTTTGGATCGGCCTTTCTGTATCGGTATTTATATACAGGTACCTTAGGCGCCTGAATGTTTAAATGTACCCATTCATCAACTTCTTCAATACTAACTATTAAATCTGGGAATTTCTTTTTAATTAGCTTCTGAACTCTTTGAGCTTCTTTAATATCTTCACGTCCCGTAGTTTCACTACCAACATCACCGTTTTCTCTTGTGTTTAACATGATTTCTTCGAGATCGTCTTCGTCGTAAACATCCATGTATGTTTTAATAGAGTCAATGAATTTTAATATTTTTGCATGTAAAGATTTATCAAGGCTTACTGATGCCTCATTAATAAACCCTTCTAATAACTCTATCTGATCAGATTTATTATCAACAAATGTTTGGTATCCACTTAATTTACCATCGTGTGCTTTGTATGACACATCATATGTGTATTTGCCACCATGTCCCTTGTTTACTCCATCGATTTTACCTGGAGCACCGTGGTATGTTATTTTATCGCCTTTTTTAAATTGAGGTTCAAGATGATTACCATATTTATCAGTACGTACTGATGCTTCATCTATGAATTGTTCGTATAGTTTTACGTGTTTCATAATTAGTCTATTTAGCCTTTTTGGGTTTTTTAGTTTTAACTTCTAATCCCATGTCATTTGTAAATTTATTTGTCTTATCAACAAGTGCTTCAGCTTTCATATTCACTCGTTTTACATCCATTTCAATATCTCCACCTCCACCGTTTGCAACATCATGCTGTACTAGAGCCGCCCATCTATGATGACCATCCAAGATATATCCTTCTTCTGAAACTATAATAGGTTCTCTTAAGGCATCTTGCCATTTCTTTAATCCTTTTTCATCTAATGGTTTATCTGGGAAGGGTTGTTCTCCTGCTAAAACTTTAGCAAACATATTAACCTTAGAACCTTCTAACTGGTTTTGCGTAGCTTTTAACTTACTTACCTTTTCAGGGGTTGGTTCTGTCATTTTTATACCTTCTTTGTCAAGCATAGCCTTAAACAGTCCTTCAGTATTTACTTCACCGGTTTTAGGGTCTGCTTCTAATTTTCCAGCCTTTACTAATTTATCTGCTTTACCACCTGGTATAGGTTTAGATTTTAACTGAGGCATGTCTGCTCTTTCTATACCTTTATTCCCAGAACAGAACATATTGGTTCCAGGTACTGTTATTGTACAAAGGTCAACGTTATCTTTTGGTCCAATTGCTCTTAATTGTTTTAGTACTTTTTGTTCTTCCTCTGAGTTTCCCCCGATTGAACCTTCATCGGATTGAGGTCCTTTAAGATTCTTTTCTCCTGCACCAATACCTTTTTGCTTTGAACCATATTTAGATTTTGGCTCTTCAGGTTTTTCCGTAGCAGCTGAATCATCACCATAAGTAATACCTTCTTTACCAATAAGCTTATCAATATCGGATTTTGGCACAACTTTACCAGCAACTTTAAATACTGTATCTTTTTCTGGCCTTGTTTTAAGATCTTTAAGATATTTTATTAAACCATTTTTGTCTTTTTTTTCTACAGCTTCTAGAATTCTAGATTCTAGAATAAATTGTCCTAATGATTTTAGTTTCATAATTAGTCTATTGTTCCGGAAGTCTTCCCTCTCTTTTTATAAAAGTCACCGATTGATTTTGCATAAGATCCAAATCCCTTGCTCCAACCTTGTACCAGGTCGGCCATCTCGTCTTCAGTCAAAAATTTAGGATTAGAATTACCATCAAAGATATAAACCTCAACACCCGCTGTCCAACTTCTAGTTTCTCTGAATCCTAATTTATTAAGAGTTTGTGTGGGCATATGATGTCCTGCAACTTGAGCAACTCCAAATGGTTTATTTGATTTTGGATCAAACCCAAAGTGAATAACGTCCCACTCAGTACCACCGATTAATTGGTAATATTTACCATTCATTGAAGCACCACCTTTAGGCTCTATTAATTTACCTGATTTTTCAAGTGACATAAATAACTTTGATTTAGCCTCATTGATAAACTCTTCGTATAGTTTTATGTTTTTCATTATATGTTAATTTTATTTCAGTAATTTAAAAACAGAATCAGAATCAATCTTAAACCCGTATCCAGCACCGACATATTGTCCATCATGGAAAAATTCAACACCTTTAATCTTGCTATTTAAGAAACTTAATAAACCATTATAAATAGAGTCATCATCTTCTTCTTCAAGTTCAATCGTAATATCATGATCTTTAGAAGTTAGTGGAATAAACACATAGGTGTCTTGATATTCAGATAATTGAAACGTTATATTTTTATTACCTATTTTAACCTGTGACTTTACAGCTTCAGTAATAAGCCCCTCGGATACGATTAAGGCCTTAAATGATTTAATATGCTTCATTATACATTAATATTATTTTATGTATATATCAAGTTTATGATTAAGCTTAATCTATTGTTCGTCGGCTGGTAAAAATCCAAACCCATCATCAACAATATTAATCAGATTATGCACTAATGTACACGTTTCGTATTCTTCAAGCTCTGTGAAATATCCCATACACTTTTCAAGTGATTTAGCGTAGCCGTCCTGTGACAGGTCCATATCATATTCCCTACCATCGGTATCGATTAGAATAGCAAGTGGCTCATTTTCGGGTAAAGTATTTTCAAGAGACTCGAGTATAAAAGTAATAATCCTTCTATAAAATTCATCGTAGTTTGTAGCTAACTCAAGTTCAATATCTTGTATAGTCTCTAAGTCTCTAACTTTTATTCTTGGTATATGGGCGTTATCCATATAGTCGTCTGTGTAGTATTCGTCGTCCATCATATTTTCCTGTGTTCGTTTTTTAATACGTATTTGTGCAATAGTTTTTTATAATCTAATTGCTTAGCATCTTTACCAATAAGCTCATTAACAGATTTAATGTATTCATTACCTACTTCAGTAATTACACACGCACCGTTAATAATTTTAAACATTGGCTCTCTGACAATAACTTCTGTATTGTCAAATATATCATCTAATATAACAGCATCATTTAAAATATCATCTGCTAAATCAAAATGTCTTTCGTAATAGTGTATGTTATCTGCGCAATGGTAATAGGTCCCAGTTTCTAATTCAGGATATGTATTTTTAAGTTCGATTAAAACATGCTGATAAACAAATGAAAAGAAAGGTGCATCAAATGTAAGACCATAGAATATATCATTAGATCTCATTTGAACTTTCATATTCAATTTGTTATCTCTAATAAAAAAGTTGAGGTACATTGTACATACAAAATCTTTATTACCTTCAAACTGATACTTGGGTTGATTTAAGAATGCAATTGCTTGTCGAGTATTCTTATCGGCTTTCAATGAATCCATAACCCATTCTAATTGCTCATTAAAAATCAATGAACCGTAATTAGAATTAATTTCATTAGTGCCTGGATTTGTAATGTGTTTCCAGAATCCAGAAAATTGTGAGATGTAATTTATATCGCGATCTTTCATTAAATACCATGCAAGCTCACCTGCAAAATACTTGTAATTGAATTTTCGCGATGGAAAATCTGCAACTGTATACCTTGGATCAAATTCACGCTGATCGATAACCAACTCTCTAACCTTCATATCTCGAGGTTGAGAAAGCTGACCATCTTTCTTAATGTCTGTTATTATTTTTTTAAACTTTTTATTAAACATATTAAATATATTATACTATTATTATATTATATGATTATTTTATAGAAAGTTTCTCAGCATTTTTATTATGTGTAATTGTATACACAGTTTCACCGCCAACAATATTACCATCTAAAATACCATCCGCTAATATGTCTTCTACATATTTTTGAACCGCTCTCTTTAAAGGTCTAGCACCATATTCAATATCGTATCCTTCCTTAATTAAAAAAGCTTTAGACTGCTTAGTAAACTTTAAACGAATATCTTGTTCAAACATTCTTTCCTTAACAAATTCCAATTCAATATCAACGATTGCACCCATGCTATCTTCATTCAATTGATCGAATAATACGATATCATCTAAACGATTTAAGAATTCAGGTGTGAATTTAGATTTTAATTCTTTATTGATTATTGTTTCAATCTTCTTTTTCTCATTTACAATTACAGAACCGCTCGAGAATCCAATACCCGCTCCAAAATCTGCAGCTTTCTTAGCACCTACGTTTGAAGTCATGACAATGATAGTATTTGTAAAGTCAATAGTTCTACCTAATGAATCAGTCAAACGTCCATCATCAAGGACTTGTAGTAATACATTGAATGTATCTGGATGTGCTTTTTCAATCTCATCAAATAAGATTACAGAATATGGCTTACGACGAACAGCTTCAGTTAATTGACCACCATCTTCATGACCAACGTATCCTGGAGGCGCTCCGGTTAAACGTGAGACACTGAATCTCTCTTGATACTCAGACATGTCAATACGAATCATAGCATCGTCAGAACCAAACATATAACGAGTTAACGCTTTAACAGTTTCAGTTTTACCAACACCAGTTGGACCTAAGAACATAAATGAACCGATTGGTTTCTTATGCGAACTAACGCCAACCCTCGATCTTTTAATTACAGCAGACAATGCGTCAACTGCAGGATCTTGGCCAATGATTTGTTTTTTAAGTTCCTCATTTAATTGTCTAATCATTTTAGACTCATCACCAGACAACCTTGAAAGTGGAATTCCAGTTTGTTGTGATAACGTTTCAGTAATGATATCGAAGTTAACTACCTTGCGATTCTCCTTAAGAGACTTTTCCCATTTAACAATAGCAGCATCAAGATCTTCACGCTTTTTCATTTCCGCATCTCTAAAGCCTGCGGCTTTTTCGTAGTCCTGTTCTTTAACACTTTCTAATTTAGAAAGCTTAAGTAATTCAGCTTGCTTTTCTATTTTATTAATAGACGTTGGTGTTTTGATTTCTTCTAAGTGTAGTTTTGCACCGGCTTCATCCATAAGATCAATAGCCTTATCTGGTAATTCACGCGATGTAATATAACGATCGGTTAACCTTGCACAGGCTTCTATAGCTTCGTCTGTGTATTCAACCGAGTGATGATCTTCATAACTACCTTTAATGCGTTTTAGAATTTCAATAGTATCTTCAACTGAAGGCGCTTCTATAAATACCTCTTGGAATCTACGAGTCAATGCACCATCGTCTTCAATATTCTCACGGTACTCATCTAAAGTTGTTGCACCAATACATTGCACTTGTCCACGTGCCAATGCTGGCTTCATAATATTAGACGCATCAAGAGAACCTGAAACACCACCTGCACCAACTATAGTATGAATTTCATCAATGAAGCAAATAATACTTGGATTAGCCTTAAGCTCATCAACGATATTCTTCATACGCTCTTCAAACTCGCCACGGTATTTTGTACCTGCGACTATGATAGTCATATTAAGAGATACAAGACGCTTACCAATAAGTGTACGTGCAACTTTACCTGCAACAATACGCTGTGCGATAGCTTCAACGATTGCAGTTTTACCAACACCAGGTTCACCTAAGATGATTGGGTTGTTTTTCTTTTTACGTGCAAGGATTTGACAGATACGCTGAATCTCAGCATCACGGCCTATAATTTTATCTAGCTTATTATCTTTAGCTAATTGTGTTAAATCTTCACCGAATTGATCGATGAATGGAGTTTTACCTTTGTTAGGCTTGTTTGGGCCTTTACCTTTGTTTTCGAATGGGTCGCTTACTGACATATATCTTTGTTATGTTATATATTATTATATGTAATATATGTATTTAGTTTATTTTTTAATGCTCTAATTTACAATATGATCTGCTGCAGAAACTGCAGGTAATAAATCTGGTTTTATATTAGCCTTGATACCAAGTGATTCAACATACCCTCGGGCTGCTGAAACTAATTTGTTTGATTTTGCACCTGGATCTGAATTTAAATCTAAATCTATGTTATCCACTTGTATGTTATTTTCTCTAAGATACAATGCAACCTCAACTGATTTCTCAACTTCCTTCCAAAGTCTAGGCCATAAATCATAAATCACCGGGCGGATTCTTTCACGCTGATATAGTATGTGACATCCCATATTTCCAATATGAATTACAACGGTTGTTGCGTAAATAGTTGACGTTTGTTTATTTTGACTATCGCAGCCTACATATAGTTTAATGTTATCAACACCGGTTTTTTCAATGTATTCTTTTAAGTAATCAGCTAGATTGTGATATTCATCATCTGCGAGTGTTTGAAATATCATAGTTTAAAAGTTTACACCACCCTCCGAATTAAATTTATCGTGGTATTCGTTAATCTTTTCAGATGCTTCTTCAGCGGAGTCTACAATTCTGAATAAGTCAAAGTCTTTTAAACTCATTCTACCAGATGCATTAACCATATCCATCAACCAATCCATTAAACCTTCCCAATACTTCTTACCTACAAGAACAATTGGTTGAGTGTGTATTTGTCCACATTGAATTAGCGTAAGCGCTTCGAATAGTTCATCGAGTGTACCGAGCCCGCCTGGAAAGACTACATATCCCTGAGAATATTTCATGAACATTACTTTACGTGTAAAAAAGTATCTATTCTCCACGCCTACATTAATATATGAATTCATACTTGCCTCGAATGGTAATTCAATACCTACACCAACTGAAAGTCCACCTGCTTCTTGACATCCTTGATTCGCAGCTTCCATAATCCCAGGACCGCCACCTGATATAACACCAATGTTTGATTCGGCCATTAGCTTACCAAACTTACGTGCTTCTTTATACCATTTGTCACTTGTTGATGTACGAGCTGATCCAAATACCGAGACACATGGTCCTAATTCATTAAAGGTATCAAACCCTTTTGTAAATTCAGCTTGGATGCGCATAATTTGCCATGCATCTGTTGCTTTGTCGGGCTTATTGAATTTCATAATATAATATTTTAGTTTTTATTACTAAATGTTATACGCTAAATGTTGGTTTTGTTTACTAAAAAAGCCCTAACTAATGTTAAGGCTTTTTCGAACAAATATATTTATTAAAAACTTATAGAAGGCCTCAGATCGTGCCCGTAATATTATATTATATATCCTTAAATATTTTCTAACTTTGCGTCGTGCTCTATTAATAGATCATTTACGCTCACCATAACCGGTCGCGTTGACATAGAATCGTACCAAGGATAGACATCCGTGTACCCCGCGTATATAGTACCTATAACACCCCCGGAGTTAAACTCCTTTAAAACAATTAAATCAATTTGATTTTCATTTGATTGCAATATCTCTGTAAGTTTTTCCACAGAACCTATAGAATGTTCATTACTGTCTGGTTCAAATAAACCTATAGCACATTCATGCGTCTTATTAAAGCCTAAATCAATTCTTGCCATTATTGTATTCCCATTGAGTACTTTAATTACTTCAGCGCTATATTTATGATTTGTGTAATTTGTCTTTTTCATTGTTTTTTATATTTGTTATATTAATTCCAGTCTTCCAGCTTATAATAAAAGAATTTTTTAAGAATTTTTTCAGAGTTGCCTGTCAGGAAAATTTTGTTAGCCTTTTAAAAAAAGTGATTTTTCTGTTTTTTCATTTTTAAATTAATCTCGCCAACGTTACTGTAAATCTAATATTACTTAAAGCTGCCTGTCAGGAAAATTTTGTTAACCTTTTAAAAAAAATGATTTTTCTGTTTTTTCAATAACCGCAACCCTTCGTTTTTTTAGTATCGACGTTAGTATTTCCTGGCTTCCTAACTTGAGGCCCCCCTTAGACTTGACGCCTCACTAGAACCTGGTAGATTTAAAAGGGCCCTCCCCTATAGTGTTCATTGACTACCTTATTAATGCCCTCCCAGTATACCTCAACTAAAAAGAAATCGCCCTGGCCATTATGACGGCCTATAGTAATTCCCCAATCCTCGGTAGCTGCCATATAAGCATTTGGATTTCTTACACTATCGTATAGTACGGGGCAAAAGTCTCCCAGCTTCATAATGATGTAACCTTCTCCAAGTTTACTATATTCATTTATAACATTTTTACTCTTACTCCTATCAATAAACTCTATCCTACCCAAGCCCGTCTTATTCTGTAACGCAGTTAAGTAGTCTTCCCTATTCATAGGCCCCAATAGATCTGGTCTAAACTCATCATCGTGTGTGATTGTCATATTATATTATTATATCAGTTCTTTAATGTCGGCTTCAACTCC
>TARA_R110000772_G_scaffold43199_1_pt1 | contig 11776 bp, 6 predicted proteins | sample TARA_R110000772 | Tara Oceans TARA_R110000772 (sample SAMEA4397948) | marine metagenome | biome: Polar Biome; feature: [SRF] surface water layer (ENVO:00010504); material: water (ENVO:00002006), including particulate matter (ENVO:01000060) such as... | depth 5 m | reverse complement strand
ACAGCAAACGTGGCAGTTCAATATATTAAGGTTCCAGATGACATTAACTGGGCTTATACAGTAGGTAATCTAGGTCAATTTATATTTAATGCAAACACGCCTCCAACTGTAGACTTTGAATTACACAACTCTGAATTTACAGAAATTGTATTAGCTATATTAGTATATGCTGGCATAGTAATAAGAGACCCTCAAATAGTTCAAGCAGCAGCTAGTCAACTACAAGCTGATAGAACAAATCAAAAACAATAACAAATGAGCTTAATAAATCAAACAAATGAAGAGTATTACGCAGGCGAAAAGATGTTTGCGGTCATATCTGCACCTCAATCTGTTTTTAATTCTACATTTGAACTTGAACTAAAACAAGCTTCTGCTGTTGAAGACTCTAACTTTGTAATACAAGTTAGCACAGATAACGGTGTTACTTTTAATAAATATACAGGAAATATAGTTTCAGTTGTTAACAATAATGAAAGTCCAAACCCTCCTTTTAATCAACAAACTATAACTATTAACCCTGCTGTGGCTAATACTTCTACAACTTTAGTTAGAATAGCGCTTAAAGCTACCGCACTTTGGAAAAACTATGGTAGCTACGAATATGTTAAGCTAAATGATGTTATTAATAATTTCTTAATAGCCTATGTTGGTGATGGAAAACTTATATCTAATGTGAAAAGAACAGATGTTATATTTCACGCAAAAAGAGGATTACAAGAGTTTAGTTACGATACTTTAAATAGTATAAAGTCTTTAGAATTAGATTTACCTATGAGTATGTCTGTTATAATACCACAAGACTATGTAAACTATGTACGTGTTTCTTTTGTAGATGGCTTAGGTGTTTTACATCCTATATATCCAGCTAATAATTTAACTAATGATCCAACTAGTGTTCCTTTGCAAAGTTTAGATGGAAGTTTTATTCAAGATGAATTTGGACAAAATACTGAAGCTATGCAGTCAACTACTAGAACTAGATGGGAATCTACTAATGATAGATTAATAAATGGAGCTTTTAATGAATACATGTATAATGCCAATGTATATGATTTTAGTTGGAGAAGACAAAACTATGGTCAGAGATATGGTTTAGATCCAGTTGTTTCTCAAACTAATGGATGGTTCAACATAGATAAAAGACAAAATAAAATATCTTTTTCTAGTAATTTAAAAGATAGATTAATAATACTAGAATACATATCTGATGGTTTAGCATCGGATCTTGACACTAAGCTACCTAAGATGGCAGAAGAAGCTATGTATATGCATATAGCTTATTCTATATTAGCTGGCAGAGCCGGAGTTCAAGAATATATAGTACAAAGATTTAAAAGAGACAGGTCAGCTCAACTTAGAAATGCTAAGATAAGATTAAGCAATATGAAGCTAAGTGAAATAGTACAAACTATGAGAGGAAAGTCTAAATGGATAAAGCATTAATATGGCAGAAGTAAGAAATGTATTTATCAAGTCTAAAATGAATAAGGACTTAGATGAAAGGCTTTTACCTAGTGGTGAATATAGAGAAGGTAGAAATATATCTATAAGTAAAAGTGAAGGTCCAGACGAAGGTGTTGTTGAAAATATTTTAGGTAATATAAAATATTCTAATTTTAACTTTGCAAGTAAAACAGAAATAATAGGTACTTATGTTGATACAGATAAAGATAGAATATATATATTTGCTACTAATTTTTTAGATTCTTCTCAAGATCAGTTAAGTAATTTTCCAGTTGACGACGTGCCTCATCCAGCTGGTGGAGTAATACCTGGTTCTAAATGTTATATTGCATATATACAAGGTCCATTTAACAACTCTACATCTCCAGCTTTTAGTATTTTAATTGAAGGAAGTTTTCTTAATTTTTCTAAAACTCATCCTATGTTAGGTGTAGATCTTTTAGAAGACTTATTGTTCTTTACTGATAATAGAAATCAACCTAGAAAAATAAATGTAGAAACAGCTATTTCAGACTCTACTTATTATTTTAATGAAGATCATATTTCAGTTGCTAAATTTGCTCCTTTTTCTCCTATATCTTTTTTAAATAGTAGTAATGAAAATACAATGCAAGATAATATATCTGAATTTTTGCCTTCGCACTCTACTTCTGTTGTAAACGCATTATCTTCTTCTACTGTTAATTTACAATTTGCAAATATTGACATTGCAATATCACCGGTTACAAGATTTATAAACATAAATAAACCAGAGTTAGGTTATTTTAAATTAACTAACATTGACGCTTCACAAAAAAACTTAACATTTGAGTATCCTATTGGATCTGGCATAACAGGTGTTAATGCTGTTACAGAAGCTGATCTGGCAGCTGATAGATATATAGAGTCTGGTACAGCATCTTTTGAAGCTGGAGATGTTATTCAATTTGAACAGATTAACCCCTATTATAACGCTAATTTTGATGGTGATGATGAATATTTAAAAAATAAATTTGTAATATTTAGCTATAGATTTAAATATGACGATGGTGAGTATTCTTTAATGGCTCCTTTTACTCAATCTTTATTTATACCAAAAAACTTTGGTTATTTTTTAGATAGTGGCTATAGTGGAGAAACTCAAAGAAACGAAAAAGATACTGCAGACAGTGGTATTGTTAAATTTATGGAAAACCAAGTTACTAGTGCAACTCTTAAAATAGACTTACCACCTAGATATAATATAGATGTAGCTAGTCCAACTGCTGGATCTTTGCAAAGTAATTTTTTTAATGACTTTAAAGTAACAGAAATACAAATATTAGCTAAAGAATCAGATGGGTTGGCTATAAAAGTAGTGGATGAAATAATAGTAGAAGATCAATTTACTTCTACTACTGATAGATATTATTCATACAGCTACCAATCTTTCAAGCCATTTAAAACATTACCAGACGCCGTATCGACTAGAATACACGATAAAGTTCCTATTAGAGCGGCTGCTCAAGCTACAGCAAGCAATAGAATTATATATGGAAATTTTATAGAAAACCATGCTTCTCCTGAAAACTTAAATTATTATTTAGGTGTAGGTGAAAAGAAAACTATAGGTAATCCAGCTATAGGCAGTAGTTATAGCAGAAAAGAATACATAAATCATACATTAAAACAAAATAGATCATATAAGGTAGGTGTTGTTTTAGTAGATAGATATGGCAGATCTTCCAACGTTATATTAAGAGATGAATCTATAAGCTTAAGTTTGGCTGGTGAGAAATCTAGCATATATGCGCCTTACGAAAACTTAGTTAGTACTTTAAACTGGCCAGGCAATAATTTAAAAGTAAGTTTTAATGATATAATACCTATTAGCAAAATAAATGGTTATCCAGGAATATTTAATGGAATACACTCTGGAAGCACCCCTTTGAACCCATTAGGTTATTTAACATATAAAGTTGTTGTACAACAGTTAGAACAAGAATATTATAATGTATATGTACCAGGTGCTACTTCTGGTAAGATAGTATTTACAGGTGAAGTAGGTGATGGTACTTTAAATACGCCAGCCAAACCCTCTTATAAAAGAGCTAATAATGTAAGTAACATAGTGTTATATGGCGACAATATAAACAAAGTTCCAAAAGAATTAGCAGACGTAGGTCCTACAGAAGAGATATATGGCAGTGAAACGCTTCTTTATCCTAGAGTAGTTACTAAATATATAGTATCACCTACTAATTGGGGTGCTCCAGCGGGAGGTCCTGGTGTTCCTTGGGCTCCAGTTTTAGCGTTGTCTCAGTCATCTCAAGTTTATCAAAAAAACGAATTTACAGTTAACTCTATAGTATCATTTAATGATCTTGGACCGTGGACAGCTAATAGAGGAAAATATGCACAAAAATCTTCTTATCCTAATAATTTTGCAACTAATAACACTGTATATATAGATCCTTTATATTTAGAAGCTAGTAGTAATCCGTTTGTTGCACAAATTGAAACTAACTTTTTAGTTGGTTTTTCACCTGATTTGCAAAATGGAGTATCTACTTCAATTGCTCCAAATTTTTCAAAAAATTTAAATGTATTTGAAACAGATCCTGTTGAGTCTAAAATAGAAATATATAACGAAACTACAACATCTGGACTAATAAAACCTTTAAATTCTTTAATATCTACAAGTGCAGCAGGTGGAATAGGTGTTGATATTGCTACAACAGGAGCTAACCCAGAGCCTATAAGTTTAACTGCCAACGAAACTATAGTACCTAGTACAAGTGCATGGATTTCTCCTGAATTTCAAGCTGTAGACAGCGGTAATGCTTTAGTAAGTGCAGGTACAATAGAGCTAGTTAATGTCACTAATGGAAATGATAATGTAATTTCACCTGTGCCTTTTGAGTTAGTTTTAACTACGTCTCCTTATAAATATAGACTAAGAGTTAGATCAACTTCACCTAGTCAGTATTTTTATTGGGGTCAAAATAGCAATGATAGAACTTTTAATGTTACTTTAAGAATATTAGCTAATGGCAATAATTTAGTAACTAAAACATTGCTACTAAGTAATAATGAGCCAACTTTAAACCCAGTACCGTCACAAGGTTCTCTTACTTGGACTCTAGGCCAACTTGGAGGATCTATTACATATCCTATACATATCTCTAGCCCAGGTCCTAGAAACATAGGCGACCCTTTAGGTACTATAAACTTATCAACTCAAGCTTTCAATGGTTCAGCAGGTACAGATTTAGACAATTTAGAAATGGTGGTAGAAAAACCAGCAGACTCTACAACAGATGTATTTTTTAGAATAACTCAAGATGGAAATGTTTTAACTCTAACTACTGATGATGATCCTGTTGTTTATACTAATGTGGTTAAAGACACTCCTATTATATTAAAAATAGTAGCAAAAGATGCTCAAGGAATATCTGGAAGTGGAGAAACTTATTACTCTTTAAAAATAGAAATAACTCAATAGTAATGGCATATACAATAGAAGTATCTTATTATAACACTTTTTGGTTAAAAAAAGCTATATACCTAGGAACACCAACAACAGGGAGTATACCATACAATTACACTGGTGGTTTAACTTTACCTCAGCTGTATAGAGGTGGTCAAGGATCTAATTTTCCTGGGCTAGCCTGGAACCCAACTGGTTTTCCAACTTACCCATCTGGTTGTGGTAGTGAAACGCAGAGATACCAAACCTCTCCACCTACTGCTAGTATACAGACATATCCATTTGATGAAACAGAAAATTGGTTCATAGAGGAATCTAGATACCAAGGTGGCTACAACAATGTATCAATAGGCTTTGGAGCTAAAGCATACTTAAAAGAACAAAATAACAACCAAGAAACAAGACCTAATGCTTTAATATATTCTGGAGTTTATAATTCTAGAACAGGCTTGAATCAAACAAATGTTTTTTCAGTAGGAGAAGCTATAACTAAAGCAGTTGATCCACAGAGAGGAAGCATACAAAAGTTATATGCTGAAGACACTAACTTAATAGTATTTCAAGAAGATAAGGTAAATAGAGCTTTAATAGATAAAGATCAAATTTATACTTCTGAAGGTGGTACTCAAACACTACCACAAGGAACTGTTATTGGCCAAATAACACCTTATAGAGGCGAGTTTGGTATAAGTAAAAACCCAGAGTCATTTGCAGTGTATGGCTTTAGAAAATACTTTGTTGATAAAGATAGAGGCTCTGTACTTAGACTATCTCACGATGGCATGACAGAAATATCTGAATACGGCATGTCTAATTTTTTTAGAGACGAGTTAAAAAATATTAATGAAAATGCAGAAGCTGTGGACGTTCCAGCTATATATGGTAATTCGCAGTCAGGTGGAACTGTTTTTGCATCTCCTTTCATCACTATAACAAGTAATGTTGATATAGAAATAGGATCTCAATTAATTATAAATGGTATAGAATTTAATAGCTATGTTATAGGTTATGATCCTAAAACACCTCCTGCTTTAAGCTATGTTGCGTTGTCAGAAGAAATATCTTATACTATACCTAATGATTCACCTGTTACATTTAGAAGCTTTAAAAAAGATAAAGTCTTAGGCGGATGGGACATACACGATGGCAAATACACTTTATCATTACAAAAAGCTAAAGGAACTTTAAGTGATGGAACTAGCACTTATGAAACTTTATCTTTTGATGAAGGTGTACTAGGTTGGCCAAGCTTTTTTAGCTTCAAACCTAATAACTTGTTTAGCTTAAAAAATACTTTTTTTACTACTAGTGGTGGAGAGATATACCAACATTATTTTAATAATAATCCTAAAAATAGAAACGTATTTTATGGCGCAGCACCGGCTCAATCATCTATAATTTTTGTGTTTAATCCTATACCTAACGTTAATAAGAACTTTTTAACCGTTGGATACGAGGGTAGTAACGGTTGGCAAACAAATAGCTTTACATCTGATATACAAGGATTACAGGAAGTTCCTGATAATTATATAAATCCAGCAACTACAAATCCAAGTTATGTAAATTACACTGATACAAGTGTAATAGTAAATAGTTACTATGAAGGTGCTTACGATTCAGCTGGTAACGAATATCCAGCAGCATTGACAGAGCCAATATATAGAGCTGGTTTTCATTTAAAAGAAGGTAAGTATGTTGCTAATTTAAAAAGTAATAGTGCTGCGAGAGCAGGTGAAGTAGTTTTTGGACCAGATGCTTATGGAGGTTATCCGACTAGTGGTATAAAAGGATTTATAGCAACAGTTAAATTATCAACCGATGCAACAACAGATATCGGCGGACCTAAGCAGATATTTGCAGTATTTTCCAATCAAGTACAATCATCTAATTAAATTAAATTGAATATACGTAAACTTACAGAAAAAGACTGGGATACATTAGTATCTTGGTGGGATAATTGGCCAGAGTGGGAAGCTCCAGTAAAAGATTTTCTACCAGACAATGGTAAAGGAGGTTTAATAGTAGAAATAAATGATGTACCGGTTGTTGCTGGATTTATTTATTTAACTAATTCTAAGACAGCTTTATTAGAATGGATAGTATCTAATCCTAAATACAGAGAAACTGACAGAAAAGACGCTATAGAGCTTCTTATAACAGGTTCTGAAAATTTAGTAAAGTCTTTAGATTATAAATATTTATTTGCAGTTATGCAACATAAAGGATTAATAAAAATACATGAAAAACTAGGATGGAAAGCTGATGCTAAACATTCTTATGAACTAACTAAAATATTATAACATGGCAGTAGCAACAAGTTTAGCGATAGGCGCAGCAGTAGGGGGAGTAACTAAAATGGTGGGTGCTCAAATGCAGAAAAACCAAGCAAAAGAAGCTAAAGAAACGCAAGATAAACTAGCTAATGACAAAAAGCTAGCTTTAGAAGAACTTGAAAAGAATAGACAAGAAGTTATTAATCCTTATGAAAACATGGCTAATGAGTTTGAAAACATAGGAGTAGCAACACAAGCTTCTAAGTTTCAAGCTGAAGAAGCAGATATGGCTTTAGCAAACACATTAGATACAATAATGCAAACAGGAGGTGGTGCTGGTGGTGCTACAGCTCTAGCTAGAGCAGCTTTAGAATCTAAAAGAGGTATTTCTGCAGATATACAAAAACAAGAACAAGCTAATAACACATCTAGAGCAGAAGGTGCTAATCAAGTACAACAACTTAAAGCTCAAGGCGAAGCTTACAAATTTGAAACTCAAGAAGCTAGAGACGTTACTAAAATGAATAGATTACAAGTAGAGCAAGACAATGCTGAGATGTTGTCAAGACAAGCTGAGCAAGCTAAGCAAGCATCTAATCAACAAATGTTAAGTGCTGTTGGCACTATGGCCACATCTCTTGGTGGTGGTTTAGAAGGTAACAAAGGTGCCAACGCTGGTAAATTATTCGTTTAAAATATAAATTATGGCAAAAATACAAAAATCTAGTGGTGGATTAGGACAAGGTGGTTCTCAGTCTTCTACTTCAGGAGCTTACGCTAATCCACAGCAGCAAACAAATAGTCAATTTCAGAATTATATAAATAAACAGCCTAGCATTGCTCAAGATATGGATAGAGGACTTGCTGCTATTGTTGCTAAAAATGCTTTAGAAAGAGCTGAGCAAGAGCGTTTATTTGCTGCTCAAAATAAGGAGCAAAGAACTATGTTTGATAAAGTTGCCGGAATTAAAGAAACTGGTTACGGTACTTTTGACCAAAATATGAATGACTTTTTTGACAATCAAACAGAAAATTATTTTAAAATAAAAAAAGGTATTAAAGATAGAACTATATCTCAAATGGAAGGTAATAGGCATTTATCATATCTTAATCAACAAGTATCTACGTTTAAAGAATCTGTTGTACCTATAATGGCTCAAGCTAAAAGACTTCAAGAGGCTTTAAAAATACCACCAGGAGAACCTGGGGCTATTAGTTCTAGAGTGCCAACAGCTCAGCAAGAGGTTTTGCTATCACTAGTTCAAGGAGGTAATGTTAAACTAGTTGATGATAACGGTCAGCTTTGTTTATTTAAGCCTGGATCAAATGGTGGTGACGATGCTATGATAAACGTTAATGAATTATTACAATTAGAATCTAATGGTGTTGAGTATTTTACTACAGTTCCTGATGTTTCTGAGTCTTTGAAAGGTGTTTATGACAACACTGTCAAGCCCGGTGGTAAAGACAACGCTGATTTAGTTATGTTCAATACTAAAAGGGTAGGCGATCAAGAAGTTACTACTAAATCTATGACTTCAGAACAAAGGCAAAAAGCTGCAACATCAATGGTAAAATCTAATCAGTTTAGAGGTATTTTAGATGACGAAGATCGTATGAAAACAATATGGGCTGATGTTATGAAAAATGACACTGATTGGATGAATTTCCCACCTAACTCTACAGCAGAACAAATAGAAGTGCTTACTAAAAAACAAAGAGATGAAGCTGCTTTATTTTTAGCCAACAAAGCTATTGATGACAATGCTCCAGCGGATGGCATTGAAATGATTGTAGGTAGAAAAAAATATAAAGCGCCTGGATCAGGTAAAGCTTCAAAAACTGATTTAACTGACGCTGCTAGAGAGCAGAGATATAATAGTTATGTAAATAAGTCTGGAGAATTAGTTGGTGACTCAGATGCCATAGCTACTGCACTTACGGAGATAAATCCTTTAGATCATACATACTCAGTTGTAGACGACACTTATATTACTAGTTTAATGAGTGATGATGATTACGAAGATTACAATGATGCTAGTGATTCAGAGAAGAAAACTATGATCAATAAGGCTTATAGTACTGCCGGATACAACAAAGGAGACGTTGTAGATAAAGATGGAGAAAAAATATCAGGATTAAATACTGCTGAAGGTATAAAAAGAGCTTTACAAGCTGAAGGTGAAATAACTCAAGAACAAGGTACAATATATGATAATAAAACTCGTGAAGCTACTATAGCAGCTTACAAAGCTGTTAATCCAAAACCTACTGGAGATCAAAAAACTTTTGAACATAATGGAAGAACTTATAAAAACCCTGTATATATAGGACCTGGATCTAAAAAACCTGCAAGCAACAACAGTGGAAGCGCTGCTAGTACAACCACTCAAAAAGAATTTGATGCTGCTTGGGCTAAACTACCTCCAGGTGGAAAACTTAAAGGGCCGAATGGTGTTACTTACATAAAACCTAAAAAATAATATATGAGTGAATTCACGCCACCAGTAGGAGCTGCTGTGTTAGAAGAAGAGCAAGTCGAAGATGTAGTACAGGTTGAAGAACAAGTAGAATTTATTCCACCATCTAGTGCTATATTAGAAGAAGAAATTGAAACTGAACCAGCTAAAGAAGATGAAGAAGAATCAGTTGAAGAACTTACATTGATTGAAAAAATACCTGGCATTGGAAAAAACGAGGTAACAGATTTCTTTGGTGACATATCTAGAGCTTGGACTCAAGGTGTAGAGCAAGCAAAAACAGTTGACCCTAGTTTAGATATATTTTATGAAGGAGATGAATCTACTGATGAAGAGATTTTAAAGTTTGTAGAAGCTAATAAAAACCTTGCAGAGGTTAATATGGAGTCTGATGAAATGAAATCTTTTAATAAGATATATGAAGAAGAAGGTGGAGGCTGGTGGGGCTTTGTAAAAGGCGCTGCAATGAATCCCTCTACTTTATCGTCTATGCTAGTAAGCTCTATATCGGGTCAAGTAAATACTTTAGTTGGTAAAAATGCTTCTGAACAAGCTTTAGCCGCGGCCGGTGTTGCTGCTGCTGGTGGAGCTGCTATTGGTGCTGGGTTTGCTGGCGTAGGTGCTATACCTGGAGCTATAACAGGTCTGATGACAGGTAGTATGACAGCTATGGAGACTGGATTAACATTTGCTGAACTATTACAAGAAGAAGTAGGTGGTGAATTAACTAAAGAAAATGTAAGAGCAATACTAGATGATCCAGAAAAACTACATGACTTAAGAGTAAGATCTGGTGGTAGAGGTTTAGCTATTGGAGCTGTTGAAGCTGCAACTATGGGATTAGCAAAAGGTGTTGGTGGTAGATTAGCTTCTGCAGGTTTTAGATCTGCACCTGTAGTAGCTGGAGCAGTTACTGGAGCTATAGAAATAGCTGGTGGTGGTCTTGGTGAGGCAACTGGTAGGTTAGTTGCTGGTCAAGAAATGGATATAGCTGAAATAGGTTTTGAAGCTTTTGCAGGACTAGGTAGTATGCCAATAACCGCTGGGCAACAATTGCTTAATATAAATACAAACATTGATAGAGTTAAAATAAACAATCAATTAAAAAATACTGAATATAACAACTTAGTGGAAGCTTTTGATCCGTCAACCGATGTAACTGAAGCTGACTTAAACATATCTCAAATAAAAAACTCTACTAAGATATTAGATGAACAAGTAGATATTCAAGTTCAAAATACTAAAATAACGCCTGAGCAAGGTGAGGCTATTAAAAAGAATTTTAGAAGTACTCAATCAGCTACTAATAAAGCTAAAAGAGCTAATCTTAAAGGTAAAAACGAAGTTGAAGTTGTTGCTCTATTAAAAGAAAAAGAAATTCTTGACGGTGAAAGAAAATCAGTTAATGAGTCTAGCTTAACTAAGACTCAAGAAAAAAGAATTAAAGAAATAGATGCTAGACTAGAAGAGGTAAGCTCTACTATAACTGATGTAGTAAAAGAAGATAGAAAAGCTCAAGTTGCCGAAAGCGTTAAGTTTGCAGAGACAGAAGGTAAAAAATTTGGTTTAAAAACAGAGGCTATAGATTCTAAAAAAGAATTTGGCGATAGATTTGGAAAAGCAGAAGCTGAGGCGGATGGATTTATACAAGACGGAGTTATATATATTAATAAAGAAGTAGCTCAAGAAACAGGTGCTGTATCTGTTGGTAGTCATGAGTTACTGCATGGTATACTTAATAAAGAATTAAAAGGTAAAGACGCTACTAAGCTAGTGCAAGATTTTAGAAATCAATTAAACAATGAACAATTAAGCGTTCTTGACAGCAAGCTGCAGGCGGTAGATGAAAAAGGTAATAGATTATATTCAGACGATTACTTAACACAAAACCCTGACGAAGCTTTAACTTTATTTTCCGATGCTGTAGCTAAAAAAGAAATAGCTTATGATGAAAATGTATTTACTAAATTAAAAGACTTCTTAACGCCTATACTTCGTAAAGCAGGATTTGCTAAGATCAAATTTGAAACAGGTAAAGATGTATATAACTTTTTAAGAGAGTATAATAAAAGTGTTAAAGAAGGTAAACTCAGTGAAGCTATATCTGA
>TARA_R110000772_G_scaffold192410_1_pt1 | contig 11779 bp, 20 predicted proteins | sample TARA_R110000772 | Tara Oceans TARA_R110000772 (sample SAMEA4397948) | marine metagenome | biome: Polar Biome; feature: [SRF] surface water layer (ENVO:00010504); material: water (ENVO:00002006), including particulate matter (ENVO:01000060) such as... | depth 5 m | reverse complement strand
TAAACCAATGTCAACCTTTATTTTAAACTTTCTTCATCTTTTTTACAGAGCATATCAGAAGCTTTTGTTTCCCATATGAACGGTAGTAGACCGTGAACAAGAAGAACTCCAGCTATCCCCCAACTATGCATCAGGTGTTGCAGGTAAGACAACTGGAGCTCTCTCAGATGCTTCATTGAGCAACCTGTGCGGCATAGTGATCAGAACTATGAACAAGCCTCAACTTAGCCTCTTCAAAGATGTGCTGTGTTCCCATCGCTTCAAGCAACTCTACAGTCTCTTGTTGGAACAGTTCCCAGAACTTAGGGTCATGCTCTTGAATACTGAGGCTGTTGTGGAACATGTCAAAGGTCTTGATGACCCTAACCATGTAAGGAGCTTGACTCAATCTAGTCTCACACAACTTCTTTCTCGTAGCTCTGTTACCAACGAAGCTAGGAGTCTTAGTCAAGTACCAAACACCTTCAGCGATCTCTGCACCGAACCTCTCAAGGATATTCTCTTCAGTGGCAGGGGTGTCTTCGACGGTGTCATGCAAAAGAGCGATAGCTATGGCAGCCATAACGAACTCTTCAGGTTCTTCTTGCTCATCGAGGTATTCTTCAACGAGATCAGCGACAGCAATTGGGTGCATGATGTATTCTTCACCAGTGTACTTTCTTACTTGTCCTTCGTGCATTTCAGTTGCGAACTCTAGTGCTTCAATCATTGCTTCTCTCTCTTGGTTTACTTGACTATTATAGCATATCCAACTGGCTTGTCAACCCTTTATTTCATATTTCGTAGCTTTTCTATGAATTCATTTTGAAGTCGAATCTTCTCTGCCTGCCTTTCGAGTTCCAGATACTGCTCATCTATAGCAGTGTTATTGGTCTTCGACTTAGCTAAGGCGCTCGTAAAATCTATCACATTACTCATTATATTATCTCCGTTATTGCAGGTTTCTCAGCACTTATCTACCAATGTGTTCAACATCAGTTGATGGTATTACTTGATATGCGCCTTTGTTATAAGCAGGGGCAACAGTAAAGTTCTTAGAAGCTTCTTGTTTCCAAGATTGGTCTTCAGCTGGCTGGTACTTAGTACTACCAGAATATGATGGGTACTTAGCATTGAATGCGTCCATCTGTTGTTCAGCAAATGTCTTCTCTAACACTAGAGGCTGAAACTCAGACTTCGATCTACGCTTAGTTCTAAGTCCTGGAGACTTTCTCTTGCGACCAGTGTGATCGTACCTAAGTGATCCAATGTAACTATTCATATCGTTCTTTATCCTCTAATCTCGTAGCGAGTGTTTCTTCCAGAGACTGCACTCTATCCTCTAATTGCTGAATATATTTTTCAACCAATTGACGGTCGCATAACGTCTGACAGCAGATAGATAGTTCCTGCTTTGCTTCAACAGCCAGCGACTTCACTCGGCGAGTCATAATCCAATCCGTGCTTTATAAAGGCTTTTGATATAGTATTTATTCTTACTGAAGAACTGATCTGATGTGTAAGCTACCTGCTTACCTGTCCAGCCAAAGACTTCATCTCTATGCTCTTCCCAGAGTTGTCTGCAAAACAGACGAAATGGCGAAGGTGTCGGTAACTCTAAAGGCTGTTTATGGTCCATATGCACTTCTCGTTTTAGTTAGTTAAGTATATACTATACATCAATATTAACTGGTTGTCAAGTACTTTTTTATAAATAATAGCAAAGAGGAGAAATTATGTCAATAACATCACTATCATTAGCGGGAAGATCGTTACTTTTCGCACAACTATCATCCATAGCATACCTACCACAGGCTAAGGCAACCAAAGAGGCAAGAGCTTTAGGATTCACTACAACAGAATTCTATAACAAATCAGGCGCTCAAGCATACAGATTTCAAAGTAAGGACGATCTAGTCATCGCATGTAGAGGAACACAGCCTACAGAATTTGGAGATATCCAAGCAGACCTAAAAGCCTATCCAGTTATTGCAGAAACAGTCTCAAGGGTACACAGAGGATTCAAGACTGAAGTAGATGACTTATGGCCGATGGTCACTGAAGACATATCTAGAAAGCAGAATGCTAGTAAGAAACTTTGGTTTTGTGGACACTCTCTAGGTGCGGCAATGGCAACAATCATGGCTTCTAGATGTAAGCATGATGGCGAATTGGGTAACCCAGTAATGCTGTTCACTTATGGATCTCCTAAAGTTGGCTGGAAAGGATACTGTAATTCGTTAAACGTTGTCCATCACAGATGGAAGAACAACAACGATATAGTTACTACTGTTCCCTTAACTATTATGGGATATAAGCATCACGGCACAGAACACTATATCAATGCTTACGGTCAAGTTAGAAATCCTACTGGATGGCAGAGATACAAAGATAAGATTCGTGGTATGTGGATGGGCATCAAAGAAGGTAGAATAGATAACTTCTCAGATCATAGCATAGATGAATACATCAAACACATAAGAGATAATCAAGCAGTTATCAAGTAATTTTTAGGAGCAGATTATGGGTGATTACGCACTGGTCTTAACCCTGATTTTATTAGTTGTTTTATCGAGTGGGTGTACTACTAACACCTACAGCACTTGGACAGAAGAGGAACAGACCAGATACAAATACTTTCTAGGTTTGCAAGCGGTGGACACGATACAAACTTATAACGGATTAAAGTGTACCAGTGATAAGCTTCTTACCGAGTGTATAGAGGAACTAAATCCTGTATATGGGAAGAATCCCTCGCTCGAAAGAATTGTAGGTACTAAACTATTGGCCAATCTGTTAATATATGCCGCACTTACTAACGATTCAGACTCATTTGATAGGGAATTAAACCTTAATATTATGAATGCAGGATATACTCTAGTAATAATCAATAACCAGATTGTAATTAATAGAGCGTTTTAGTTTAGAGTTTTTTAAGTTCGTATAGGGTGTAGGAGCAGGTAAGTTCTTCTCCGGGTTTTATTTCACGTAAAGCGCAGATGAACATTCGACTATCTCTCCTCACCTTGACGATGTTGGGATCGTCAGAGTGGTTATAGAAACCACCTAACGGAGTTCTATGTAAGGTCTCACCCCAATAAAAGTGAGACATCCCTATCTCAGTTCCTTCCTTGATCTCTTCAACAGCCCAGAGTCCTAGACCGTGAATATCGGATCTATCTATCGTAACACTTGATGGTAATGGTAAGTAGGTAAGATCAGTCATTCTTTAATCCCTTCACATGGTTTCTATGAATCTTGCAGTTTATTATTCCGTTGAAATACTCATCAGACAAAAGGACTTCCCTGTCAAACTGCTCCTTAGCTTCTAAGTATCCCATTTCGCCACGACTGTTACACAAGTGAATAATCTCTCGCTTAAACGCCGTAGGTCCTTGCTCTTCTACGAGTAGCTTAACTTCTTCGCTTGACCCGTAGTAAGTCATCCAATCTGACTCTTTGGTTACCTTTCGCTTTCTTGTCTTTCCTTTAAGTGCTGGCAAAGTACGCTTAGACTGAAATAACTTTTTGCCTACGTACTTCTTGCCATTGTGAAGTTGTGTTATGACGTATACGAATCCCACGTAATCGTCAATCATCTCGCTAGTGAACTCTACTTCGTTTAAGGTCCACATGCTCAATCCCAGGCTTCATCTTCTGTATCCCAATCGCCCATATCATCCTCTTCAATATCGACCTCAGCGCCACAGATGGGGCAAAAAAGTATAGGGTCTTCCATATTGATGGTCTCTACTGTACATTCACTATCACAATAACTACAAACTATATCTTGTCTCTTCATAAATTCTCAACCTCTATTCCGCATGACTTTAGAAATTCTATTCCATCGTCAGACTTGTACTTCGTTTTATAATATACTCTAGCTATTCCTGTACCGTAAATAAGTTTAGCACATTCTACACAAGGAGCATGAGTTATATATATGTCTGCGCCCAAACCGGCTTCGCCTGATCTAGCAAGCTTACTTATAGCGTTAGCTTCTGCGTGTATGACCTCTGCTTTGGTTCTTAGTTTATACGAAGTAGTTCCATTAGATAACTCTTCGTCTATCTCATCTTCACACGTATTATCCCAGCCTGCTGGCATACCGTTGTATCCGATAGAAATGATTCGATTGTCCTTTACAACAATTGTACCAACTTGTAGTCTGACAGCAGTGGACAGAGAAGCGAACCTCTCTGCTGTATCCATATAAGCACTCTGCCATTTATTCATATATGGTCCACAACTCTTTGTAACCACCAATATGTCGTTCATCGATTCTTACTTGTGGGAAAGACTTAGCATCTGGAAACATCTCCATCATCTCATCACGTGTAAACTCTCGATTCAACTGATAGTAGCTGTATTCCAAATTCTTGGATTCACACAGCTTTTTAGCCATGTCACAGTATCCACACTGCTCTTTGCCGTAAATCTCTATCATAGAGAGAACCCCTTAAATGTGTCAGTGCTAACATCTTGTTTAGTACCACCACTTACGTAACTAGTGATCTCAGTTTCTTGTGGCGCAACTTGAACTTCTGCCCCGCTAATCCACTTATTGGTCCATGGCAAAGGATTACTAACCTTAGTGTATGGACATTTGAGATTGACGTTGTTCATTCTACGTTGACAGATGAATTCGATATAACCATTCAGTAACTCAGTGTTAAGACCGATCATTGAACCGTCTTTGAATAGATACTCTGCCCAAGCTTTCTCCTGATCTACTGCATCAACAAACATCTGAATACATTCATCCTCTGTCTCTTCTGCAATCTTAATGAAGTCTGGGTCATCTTGCTTGAGAACCTTCAGTAGCATTTGAGTAGACGCTAGATGTAAGTTCTCATCTCGTGCGATCAGTTTAATGATCTTAGCGTTACCTTCCATCTTCTTCAATTCGGCAAATGCCCATGAACAGGCAAATGACACGTAGAAACGAACACCCTCTAGAATGTTAACGCTCATCAATGTAAGCCACAACAGCTTCTTCAATTCGTACAGATCAACAACAACTTCTTCACCATTGACTGTATGTGTGCCGACACCTAATAGATTGTACCAGCTACTCATTGTAATTAGATCATCATAGTACTTCGAGATGTCACCTGCACAGTCCGCAATCTGCTGAACGTCCATCATCTCATCGAAGATTTTACTTGGATTACTATACACGTTACGTATGATATGCGTGTAAGAACGTGAGTGAATAGTTTCACTGAACGTCCACGTTTGAATCCAATTCTCAATCTCTGGTAAAGATACGATAGGTGAGAATGCTTCAACTGGCGCTCTGCCTTGAACACTATCAAGCAATATCTGTCTCTTTAGATTACTTGTGAAAATGTGTTGCTCATGCTCAGTTAGCCCACGAAAGTCTTTACTGTCTTGGGTAACATCAACTTCTTCTGGTCGCCAAAAGAAACCTAACTGCTTTTCAGTCAGCTTATCAAACGTTTTGTATTTTAGAGTGTCATATCTCTGGATGGTTGGACCACCGCTTGGATCAAAAAACGCTAAAACTTTAGTATGGTCTGCCTTGTTGGCAGTATCAAAAACACTCATTTATATCCCTCTACAATATGCGTATAGTTAATATAACATGCCCCGAAGGGCATGTCAAGTACTATATTTTGCAAGACTCACAATCTTCGTCATCAATGTCAGATTGCTCCAGTTCGGGCAATTCGCCCATCATTTTACCGACATCAAGTTCGCCTTGACCGTCATTCGTATTAAAATAATACAACTGCTTACCGCCATACTTGTAGAACATTAGCATGTGTTGTAGCATAGTACTCATAGGAATCTTCTCATCTTCAAAGAAAATGGGATTATAACTAGTGTTGATACTAATGCCTTGATCGATATACTTTTGCAGTACTGCCATAATTTTCAAGTAACCCTCTGGAGACTTTTGGTCCCACAGTAAGTCGTACTTGTTCTTCAGACGCTTGTACTCAGGAACAACCTGCTTCAATACTCCATGCTTTGACTGCTTCACTGATATCAATGAACGAGGCGGTTCAATACCATTTGTGGCGTTAGCGATCTGTGCTGAAGTCTCTGCTGGCATAAGAGCCATTAGTGTGCTGTTACGAATACCAGTATCTTTCAACTGCTCACGTAATGTTGTCCAATCCATACGCTCAACGTGTGGAATTAACTCATCTAGGTCTTTCTTGTATGTCTGATTAGGTGTAATACCATGACCATACTTAGTCTCCATATTACCTGATGGTGCACCAAACTCTACTGCCAGATCGGCACTTGCTTTGATTAGATAGTATGACCATGCTTCTGCGTACTCATCTACTAACTGTAAACCTTTGCTATCAATATTCTGATATGTTAGATCATGTTTAGCAAGCCAATAGGCAAAGTTAATAATACCAACACCAAGAGGTCTACGTTTCTCTGTACTCAGTTGAGCGGCAAGAATAGGATAGTTCTGATAACTCAACAGTGCATCGAGTCCACATACTGCTAAACGACAAACACGTTCAAAGTCTGCTGGTGATTTGATGTTACCCCAGTTGATAGCACTTAACGTACACAGTGAGATTTCGCCTTCTGGATCATCTAATGCCTTAAGAGGCTTAGTAGGTAGATCAATCTCTGCACATAAGTTCGACTGGCGAATAGGTGCTAACTCAGCAATGAAGCTACCGTGATCGTTTGCGTTATCTACGTTCTGTAGATAGATGCGACCAGTGTTCTTACGCTCTTCCATGAATGAACTGAATAGATCACTTGCTTTGACAACCTTCTTACGTAGTCGTGTGTTGCGTTCTGCACGTTCATATAGTTCACGGAACTTATCTTGATCCACAAAGAATGCATCGAATAGTCCTGGAACATCACTAGGCGAGAACAATGTAATATCACCACCAGAGATCAAACGCTCGTACATCAATTTATTGAACTGTACACCGTAATCCATATGACGAACACGGTTCTCTTCTGTGCCCTTATTGTTCTTCAACACTAACATGTCTTCTACTTCAAGATGCCAGATTGGATAGTAGATAGTTGCCGCACCACCACGAACACCACCTTGTGAACATGACTTAACAGCAGACTGGAAATGCTTATAGAATGGAATGATGCCTGTGTGAAAAGCATCACCCTTACGAATGGGTGAACCAATCGCACGGATGTTACCACCACCAATACCGATGCCAGCTTTCTGACTTACGTATTTCACAACAGATGCCGCAGTAGCATTGATGCTATCTAAACTGTCATCCGTTTCAATGAGTACGCAACTACTAAACTGTCGCTGTGGTGTACGCACCCCTGCCATAACAGGTGTAGGCAAACTAATGTCGTGCAAACTAATAGCATCATAGTACTCTTTTATCCAACTCATTCGTGTGTTTACTGGGTAATCTTGAAACAAAGAACATGCAATAAGAATATAACACATCTGAGGAGTTTCGAAGATATCGCCACTCACTCTGTTCTGCACTAGATACTTACCACGTAGCTGTTCCATAGCTACATAAGTTAGATTCTCATCTCTCTCATGTTTGATAAAAGTGTCAATTTTTGCCCACTCTTCATCATCGTATTTTGTAACCAACTCTTCGTCATAGAACCCATTAGCAGTATTCCTATCAACTAACTCTTTAACTGGACATGGCGTGTATCTGCCATATACCTCTTTACGTAAAGAATAGTTTATAAGCCTTCCACCAACGTATTGGTAGTTAGGAGTTTCTTCGCTAATAAGATCAGCGGCTGCCTTGATTAGAGTTTCTTGTATTTCTTTCGAAGTCATTCCGTTGTAGAATTGGATCTGACTCTTAATCTCTACTTCGCTTGGGCTAACACCAGTTATATCTTCACATGCATGAAATACTACTTTGTGTAACTTCTCGATATCGAGTGCTTCTTTAGTTCCATTTCGCTTATTAACTTGAATCATTTGCTTTTCCTGTTCCATATGTAAACAGGACGGACCATCATGCCTGACAGCCAGTCCTGTATATCCTATTTATTAATGTATTGTGTAATCATAGGAAAAATGCGTGACACTGCCATGCCAATTTCTCTTGCAAGTTCCATGTGTTCTTTTTGTGTTCCGTGACCAGATCGTAATTCCACATAATGAATCCATGATCTAATCGTGCCATTTGCGTACAAACGAGATACTGTATTACCCTCAGGTAAGATTGATCTTGCTTGCTCTTTTGCGATGCCATTATCCACTGCCCACTTGTAAGCAAGTTTGGTCTCGTGTATAATCATCTGCTGTTTCATGCGCCAGGTCTTTTGAAGCTCTTCGTCATCACAGTCAATAGAGTTCTGTCTATTTGATGGATCTTGAAGTCTAGCTTCACGAATAACAAAGGTGTTTTCCATAGCTTCTGGATCAGCATATCTCTGAGAGAATTCCTGAAATGAGAATGACCTGTGACGCAGGAACTGCCTAGCGATGTCACGTGTAGTCTCTACTTCAATAGTAGCTGATGCCATTTCAAATGGACTCCAATGCTTATGCTTTACCAAATAATTTAACAACTTCTCGCTACTCGCTAAGTTCATCTGTCCTTGCGGATTCGATACCTTAGCGCAGTAAGCGATCATATCTTCAATATTCTTTAAACCATGCTCTAACTCATCTACAGCGTATTTTACAGGCTGTGTATGACCAATCAACTTTGCTTTCATCTTATATTGTTCCTCTTATAATCTAGATTTGATAAATTTTCCCATGAGAAGTTTTACAGCTACCGTATTAGGTAAAAACATCCATCGTGAGAATATATAGGCTTTCTTCTCCAACGCTTCCTTAGTAACAAACTTCTTCTGTATGTTGTCCGCATATTCACCATCATATCTCAGTACAGCGTGACCACGATCAGGCGTTTCGATATAACAGTAACAGATTTTTGCTTTGCGTGAAATAAGATTCCACCAAAACTTAACATAACTCTCATTAGATATGTGCCATAGCAGAGTTAAAGCGAAGTCCTCGCAATCACCCTCTAGCTTACCTTTAGCAGTCTCTTCTCGCATGATGTACCATGCATCTCTCTTACCATACTGCTCAGTGTCATATCGATACTTAAACTTCTTGCCAAGTGATTTGGCTAGGTCTTCTTTACTCATTAACATTTTCTCCAATAGCTTAGTTGTAGTTTACCATCCAATCCGTGATACGTATTGTTGTCTATGATCAACTCCAAGTCAGCTTGACTCATAGTAGATAGTATCATATCATTGATGTCGTTGTCAAGTAGTTTCTCCGGCCAAATGCAAACTTTATATCCTTTATCGATACACTTCTCCATACGAGCAACGATCTCTTTGTTTCGAGGCTCGTTGTCAAATATGAATACAGCGTTCTCAGTATTATCTAGTCCTCTTGCGTTGCCGTCGGCACCTGCCATAGCAACAGCATTGTTCAAGAAGAGACTGTCTATAGGTCCCTCAACTACATAGTACTTCTTCGTAAAATCGACATCGTTTAACCCAAACATCTTTGGCATTGAATCATCAATCATTATAGTTATATAGCGTAACTCCTCATTACCAAGCGCACGAGCATTGAAACCAAATACATTGCCACCCCTATCGATGAATGGCATTATTAGTCTAGGTCGATCTCTCTCAACTACAGGAAGTTTACCTGGAATGATAGAGTTTACCCACTCATTAAACTTAGGAGCATAGTATAATTTATACTGAACCGAAGCTGGGATTAGACGTTTCTGTAAATATATTTTGACTCGGTGGTCATGCTGTAACTGAGACACCTTCTTAATTTTTAGCAGAGGTGAGCCCTTCTTACGAAAGTTTGGAGCTTTCATCTGCAACTTATCTAATGGTTTAATGGGTGTAGGTTTAGTAGCGTAAAGTTCTCGCTTCTTCTCTCTATCCATCGCTGTGTCTATTATGTATTCATTGTATAGATTGTGATCGTAGAACTTCAAAAAGTTACGCAAGCTATGTGATGCGTTACAGTTATGACAATAGTAAATAGCAGAATTCTCTTTCTCAAGAATCCAGCCTCTAGCTTTTGTTTTGTTCTTCTGAGAATCACCACAGATTGGACATCTGAAGTTTGCTCTATAGGGAGCACTAGCCTTTACTGCGAATCTATCTAACCGTGTAGACAAGATACCAGTAAACTTTAAGTCTGTAACATTCATTAACAACTCCGATGTAGTAATTCAACTGTTAAGTCTATTATACACGAATGGTGCTGGATGTCAAGTCTTATTTATTGAAATATTCCATTATTACTTCTGTTTCGAATCCTATCATCACACCGATGCCCCAAACTCCGCCGAGGATAATCCACTTCCATCGCTCTAACTGCTCAATTCGGGCTTTCATACTAGTGATATAGACTTCGCTTCGATCATCATGCTCTTTGAGAAAGTCCATAAGGGTGTTCATGTTCTTCTCAGATAGCTCTCTAGTCTCAGACTCTTTCTCGGATATGCGTTGATGCAATAGCTCAATCGCCTTTTCCTCAATCCTAGTCATTTCTGAAATGACCTTATCTGTGTCATTGTGCTTGCTGTCGTGAACAGCTAATATCGAGGCTATACCATTAGTAGCGTCTGCGATCTTATCGATAGCAGTATCTAGTCTGGTTAGTAGTCCTTGAATATTCGACACATCTTTCTTCAGTATTTCCACATCCGTACGGACTAGGTTGATATTATCTTCAGCCATCTGAAATCTTTATCCTTTAGGTGTAGTTGGAATTGTATCTTTGAATCTCTTCAAGACGTTATTCGCATTTTTCTTCTTCTTCTTCTGAGTTCTAGGCGATACACCTGGTTCACCGTCTGCACCTACTCCGATGCCTGCAATATTACCACTACCTGCGCTGTTTGCTGGTGCGTCTTCGTCCCACATAGCCTCAAATAGTGCGTCCATATCTTGGTGTGTTCCGCTTACTTGTTCCATGTAGTCACTTAGTTTAGTCTCAAGTTGCTCTTCCGTGAGCATTTCTCCCTGAGATATTATCTCATCGTGTTCTTTGATGAGATATAATGCGGCTGCATATGAGCCGATTCTTGACTTACCGCCAGGCACTTTCTCTAGCAGTCTTTTGAGTTTCATGATCATGATATCAAAGATACCAAACGAATCTTTCTGTTCTCTAGTAGTGAACTTACTACGCTTGATCAATTGCTTGCCTGAATCATCAATGATGCCAAGCTTGTACGCCTTCCATTCAGCGAAGGGAGTACTCAATCGCTTGATAAACTGAAAGACTAGAAATAGATCAACAATCATAATGCTCTTAACTCTTTTATTATATGTTCGTCCAAAGGTATCTCCGAACTTATTATCTTATTACTTCCGTACTCTATAATGTCAGGCATATAGCCTAGCATAATGACAAATGGCTTTAGTGACTTATGATAGTCTTCTAGTTTGAAGAATAACATTGGTGTAGCCTCTGCACCGAAACAGTTAAAAATTACAGTCAAATGGTTGATAATCAATCTCACTTTGAGATCATCATCTTCCTCGTATCTCTTAAACAGTCTCTTTAGATGCTGAAATCGTTTTAAATCATCATAGAATTCATCAGCAGATGCCGCCATTCGTATATCATAATACTTAGCCGCATATAGCAAAAAGCTATCTTCTTCAAGTTTCATATTTTATTCACCTTTAGTTTAATACACACAAGAGCCTTAGCTCTCCAATATATTTATAACTAAAATATTGACGTTGATTGGAGATATTAACACCAACCAACGTCATAGTTTCATTCAAATTAAGCTGACTGAGTAGCTACTACTTCGCTTGAAGTCAAGTC
>TARA_R110000772_G_scaffold95115_1_pt1 | contig 11781 bp, 10 predicted proteins | sample TARA_R110000772 | Tara Oceans TARA_R110000772 (sample SAMEA4397948) | marine metagenome | biome: Polar Biome; feature: [SRF] surface water layer (ENVO:00010504); material: water (ENVO:00002006), including particulate matter (ENVO:01000060) such as... | depth 5 m | reverse complement strand
TGGGAGGAAATAATCAAATTTGCAAAAGAATTAGATGTACAAGTTCAATTTGAAGGAAACATATATAATTTTCCTGGCAGAGAACAACCAGCAACAGATGAAATGTTAGATGGTTTTTTAAAGGTTGTTGAACCTTCTAAACTTAAATTTAGAGATTATCAAGTTGAAGCTTTTAAAATTGCAATTAGAAAACAAAGAGCTCTGTTACTATCACCAACTGCATCAGGTAAAAGTTTAATTGCATATAGTTTATGCAGATGGTGGGAACAAGTACATGATAGAAAAATATTAATAGTTGTACCTACAATTTCACTTGTAAGTCAATTACAGGGTGATTTCAATCAATATTCAGATGGAAAATATATACCACATGGTATAACAGGTGGTGTTGAAAAAGATACCGACAGTAGATGTATTATTTCAACTTGGCAATCTATACACAATTTACCTTCAAGTTGGTTTGCACAATTTTCGTCTATAATAGTTGATGAAGTACACCATGCTCAGTCCAAATCTATACAAAAAATTATGAATAAAATGTTAATTTGTCCTGATAGGATAGGATTAACAGGTACGTTGCAAGATACAAAAACACATGAGTTAGTACTAAAAGGATTGTTTGGTCCACTCAGCAAAGTTATATCAACAAAAGAATTAATTGATAGAAAACAAGTTTCAGATTTAGAAGTAAGAATTTTATCTCTCGAATATAAACAAGAAGAATGTAAGTTAGTAAGCACTTATAAATATCAGGATGAGATTGAATTTCTCATTAATTATGAAAAAAGAAATAAAATAATAGCAAAAATGGCTGGAGATTTACCAGGTAACACATTAGTAGTTTTTAATAGACTAACACACGGACAAGAAATATTTAGTCTCATTAAAACAAAAAAAGATAAACATTATGTTGCTGGGGAGACAGATAAAGATCTAAGAGAAACTGTTAGATTTTTAACTGAAGAAAATGATACTATAATAGTAGCTTCGCTAGGAGTTTTTAGTACTGGTATTAATATTAGAAATCTTCATAATTTAATTTTTGCTCACCCTACTAAATCAAAAATAAAAGTATTACAATCCATCGGAAGAGTTTTAAGAATAGCTGATGATGGTAGAAAAGCTACTGTATTTGATATAGTAGACAATTTAAAATACAAAGCAAGAGATAATTTTGTATTAAGACATGCCAATGAAAGAATAAAATTTTACATTGATGAGTCTTTTAAATTTAAAATTTCGAAATTGGAACTATAACAATGAGTATAATAGGACATAATAATCCACCTGTAAAAGTGAAGCAGAAAAGAACAAGATTAAAACCAACGAGTGAACATTACGTTAATAACAAAGAATTTACAAAAGCATTAGATGCTTACGCAAGAAATTGTAAAGAAAAGATTGCAGCAGGGGAACTACGACCGGTCATGAATAGATATTTAGGTCAATGTGTTATTAAGATGGCAACAAGATTATCTTTATCCCCAAATTTTAGAGGATATGTATACAGAGAAGAAATGATACAAGATGCTATTTTAGGTGCTGTGAATTATATGCATTTATTCGATGGTAGTAGATTTAACAATGGTTTTGCGTATGTTACACAAATACTATTTTCACATATGGTACAAACAATTAAAAAAGAAAAGAAAAAATATGAATTGAATTTGAGACTTATACAAAAAGCCGAAATAGCACATATGAATGATCCTGAATTTTCATCACAAGCTAATACAGATGCACAAGCAATTGCAGATCAAAAATTAGGTGATATTGAAGAAGGAAGAAAAAATATTTCGAAACGATCAACTGGTTTTAGATTAAAAACTGGTTGGAACAAATCAGAAAGGGATTCTTATAAAGGAACTCCACTATCTGAAGCTGAACCAAAGGACAACTAAATGAAAATAGCGATAGTTGGGGACACACATTTTGGTGCTCGCAATTCACATTTAACAATACAACATTGGCAAGAAAAATTCTGGACAGATGTTTTTTGGCCTTATATTGATGAACATAATATTTCAACTATTATACAAACAGGTGACTATTTTGATAATCGTAAATGGATTAATTTACAAACTATGGCTTTTCAGAAAAAAATGTTTGTTAACAATTTACAAAAAAGAAATATGAAATGTTACGGTATTGTAGGTAACCACGATATACCATTGAGACATTCGTTAGAAAACAATTCACCATCTCAAATAATTAATCATGAGGAAGGTATTGAATATTATGATACACCAACTGATATAGAATTAGATGGTGTAAACATAACTTTAATCCCATGGATTTGTAAAGAAAACGAAGAAGTTTGTAATCAAAAGATCAAAGATGGTGGTGAAATGTTAATAGGTCATTTTGAAATAGATGGTATGTTAATGCACCCAGGTCATACTGCTCGAGCAGAATTGAAAGTATCAGATTTTAATAACTGGAAACATGTTATTTCTGGACATTACCATTCACAATCACAAAGAGGTAATATTAATTATATTGGTACTCCGTATCAAATGAACTGGAATGATGCTTCTGGTAAAAATGGTTTCTGGATAATGGATACAACAGATCTATCAATGGATTTTATACAAAACAATAATACTTTTTTTAATAAAATATATTGGGAAGATGGCACTGATTTTAACACCGACAATTTGAACAATTCTTTTGTTAAATTAATTGTTAGAAAAAAATCTGATTTTGAATTATTTGAAAAATTTGTTGATAAAATCAATCATGCAGTTCCTTTTGAATTGAAAATTATTGAATCATTTGAAGAGTACAGTGAAGACAACGTAGGTGATATGATAAAAGTTATTGCAACAACGGATTTGATTAAAGAATATATTGATGATGTTGCAACAGACAATAGTAAAGAAGCAATAAAAAAATTAATGTTAGAAATTTATGACGATGCGCTAAGGATGGACGAAATTGATAGTATTTGAAAAAATAACGTATAAAAACTTTTTATCAACTGGAAATACAGGTCAAACATTATTTCTAAGTAGAACTCCTTCAGCTTTAATTACAGGACCTAATGGTGCTGGTAAATCAACTATGTTAGATGCTTTATGTTTTGCAATATTCAATAGACCTTATAGAAATGTTTCTAAATCACAGTTGCTCAATACAGTAAACGAAAAAGGTTTGTTAGTTGAATTAGAGTTGAAAATAAACAATGTACCCTATAAGATATTGAGAGGTGTAAAACCTAATTTGTTTGAAATTTATAAAGAAGGTGTATTGCTCGTACAAGAAGCTTCTCTGAGAGATTATCAAGATAAATTAGAAGATATAATTGGTTTAAATTACAAATCGTTTACACAAATTGTAATATTAGGTTCAGCAAGATATCAATCTTTTATGGATTTGTCCAACTATGAAAGAAGAGGTATAATTGAAGAGATATTAGACATAACAGTTTTTTCAAAGATGAATGTTATTCTGAGATCAAAAGTATCTGAGTTAGATTTAAACATTAAAGACACAGATTATCAAAAAGAAGTTAATAAAACTAAAATATCAGCTCAAAATGGATTAATTAATAATATAGATGCGAGATCAAAAGAATCAACAGGAAAACTCGAACTGGAAGAGCAGAGAACAAACGCTGAAATAAATTTGTTGCAACAAAGACTTTCTAATTATGACTCAGATATTTTAAAACTTACAAAAATGATATCCACAGACAATGAGCTAGCTGAAAAGTTAAAACAAGGGGAGTATCAGCTATTTAAAATTAAAAACGAATCAAAAATACATAATAAAAAATTGAGTTTTTATTCAACTAAAAATACATGTCCTGAATGTGATCAACTACTTACTGATGATCATAAACATCAGAAAATTGAATTTCATACAAATAAAAAAGATAAGAATGATCAAATAATATCAATAGCTGACGAAGCCATTAGTAAATTACAAGAACAAACAAAGAATAATAATTATGTTAAAGATCAGATATATACAGTAAATTCAAATAAAACAAAAATAAAGGCGGATATAAATTCTAAACATAATTATGTTTTAAATTTAAATAGTAATAAAAATATAACTGCTGACACAGAATCTTTGAATGATGCTAGATCTGAACTTCATAACCTAAAAGAATTAAAAAAAGAAATAGAACACAAATCAATTCAATTGATGGAACGTAAACATTATTTAGAAGTATGTAAAGTTTTACTCAAAGATACAGGCATAAAGGCTAAAATAATCAAACAATATTTACCTATAATGAATAAAATGATTAATATGTATTTAGATAAAATGGGTGCCAATTATTCTTTTAACTTAGATGAAAATTTTAATGAAATAATTAAAAGTAGATATAGAGATAATTTTAGTTACGCATCTTTTTCTGAAGGTGAAAAAATGAGAATAGATTTAGCTTTAATGTTTACATGGAGAGAAATAGCAAAGATAAAAAATTCTGTAAATACAAACTTATTAATCATGGATGAAGTAGGTGACAGTTCGTTGGATGCTGAGGCTACTGATATACTTTGGGATATACTAGGAGAAATGACAGACATTAATGTGTGGATTATATCTCATAAAACTCAATCAGGTGATAGATTCAAGACATTGATCGAGTTTTTTAAACAAGGTAATTTTTCGTATATTAAAGACTCTAAAGTTTAATAAATAGATAATGAGACTATTCAGAGTAGATTTTATAAACAAGGTAAGACCTCCAATATTACTAAGGGGTGTAACCAGAGCTCAAGTATCAAGAGATATGAAAGAAAGATATGGTGATCTTTTTCTAAAGGTTGAATATATTTCCCACGAAGATGCAGAAGCTCAATTTGGTCATTTTGATTTGTTCAAAGAAAATAAATTAAAAAATGATAAATATAACGGGAATGAAGAGGTTAAGTCAATGAATAAAGACGATTTTATTAAAGAAAAGAATGGTTTGTATGCAAATATACATGCTAAGAGAAATAGGATCAAAAATGGTTCAGACGAAACAATGCGTCAACCTAGTACTTCCGGAGCTCCAAAACCTTCTGATTTTAAACGAATTAAACAAGAAGAAGATGTAAACGGTTACGCTCATTTTGTTACACCTGAATCTGAATTGACTGAAGAAATGTATTTTAAAGTAAACATAACAGGTTTACCTGACATGTATATGACAGCGTCTTCAGCTGGTATGGTAAAAGCTAAGTTGAGAAAAATGTTGAAAAACATGGATATGATTGGTGACATTGTCAAAACACCTAAAGCAGATGTAAGAAAAGCTTTTAGAATGAAAGCTATGGAAGGTGAAGACTCTACCGACGAGTCTACTATTATTGATGAATTATCTAAAAAAACTATGGCTAATTATACTAAAAAAGCTGCAAGTCATAGATATGCATATGGATATGGAATGGGTAGTGAAAAGAATAAGAATTCTGCTAATTACCAAAAATATGATACTGCAGACATAAAAAGAAAAAAAGGAATTAATTTAGCTACAAAGAAATTAGGAGAAGAATCTGATATTGTTGAAGTAAAAGATGGACCTAAAGATACAAAATTATCACCTAACACAAGAGCATTGGCTCAAGCAAGTGATAAGAGATCTAGATCTACTATAATAAAAGCAATGAATATTAATGCTCCAAAAGACAAAATGTTCCAAGGAGGCTCATACCAAGAAGATTATATTGATAATACAATCAAATTTGGCAAGCCTGTAAAAGCTTCTGAAGATGTGTTTGAACATGAAGCAAAGCCAGATGAATCAAATACAGTAAACTTTACTTCTATTCTTACAGGAGACAATCCTTTCTATAAGCCTATACAAGAATTGTCAAAAAACACTTTGAGTAACTATTCACAAAAAGCAAACAATCGATTGGACAATGCTCCTGATAAAAAAGCTATAGGTATACCAACACCAAATAACGTTAGGAAGTATGGTAATAAACTTATGAACAAAATTTCTGGTCAAAGAACAGCACAAAATAAAGTAGCAAAAGCAGATGGTGTTGATCAACCACATAAGTATATTGGAGGCAAAAAGAGCAATATTAAAATTGCTGCTAACGAAGGTCATGATGAAATACAAGATAAAAATGTAAATGGTTTAGATGACAATCAAAAACCAGAAGGAAAGAAAACAGCAAAACAATTTCCAGCTCCTAAAGATGCTAAGAGTAAAATGAAAAGCTTAAAGATGGAAATGAAAACCGAAGTTGCTGGTTTGGTAATTGAAAAAAATAAACTTAAAAAAAATGATATGAAAATGAGAGCAGGAAAGTTAGATCCTAAAGCTATGACAGCTCTCAAGACCATGAGTCAAGATGAAGCTAAGGTATTGGTTCAAGGTCTGCCCTCTAATTTGAGAACTTCAACGTTGAAGGAATTAGGAATAAAAGAAAAAGCTCCTATATATAAAAAAACTATTGAATCAATTCTTTCAAAGAGAGAAATGAAACGCGAAGAAAAAGTAGCTGAAGGAATGACAGATGATCAAAATCAAGCTACTAAAGCATATAACGATAATAAAAAAACATTAACATCACTTCATAGAAAAACAAAAACCTCAGGTGGTCAAGTACATGTTGATCACACAGACGAAAAAGGAAAAAAACGATCTGGAAGGTTTAATGGTATGATGAGAATGGGCGCAAATACTTATGCTAAAGTAGAACCACATGATGGTAAAAAAGGAGCTACAACTTTATTGCCTATACATCAGGCTTCAAATATCAGACATGTTAAAAAACCTTAAACAAATCAAAAATAATCAAATTTAGCACTATAATTATATTATGAAAGTTTCGCTCTTTACAGATTATGGTGCTCTAAACAGTCCTCCTATTTTCAAGGCCTTTGCAGAAGGTTGTACAGAAACTGTTGTCTATAATGATATGGATGCAGATGTTGCAGTAATATGGTCAATACTATTTTCAGGTAGAATGAGACAAAATAAGCAAGTGTGGGATCATTTCAAGTCTCAGAATAAACCAATAATTGTAATAGAAGTTGGTAGTATTTTTAGAGATAAAACTTGGAGGGTTGGTATTGGTGGAATTAATAATTTAGCGAACTTTGCTAATAAAGAACATTTAGATATAAAAAGAGTTGACAAATTTAAGTTAAGAGTTAGACCTTATAAAAAAAGTGGAGAGTTTATTACAATAGCAACACAGAGACAAGATAGTTCTCAGTGGGATGGCATGCCACCTACAGATGTTTGGATTAAAAATAATGTTGATCAAATTAAAAAATATACGGACAAACCTATTATAATAAGGCCTCACCCAAGAGATAAAATAACTAATTGGAAAAAATTAGCTGCTAAACTTCCTGAATTGTATTTTGATGTTCCTGTGTCAACAGGTATTGGAGATGCTGTTAATTTTAAAGACATACTCGACAGAACTTGGTGTGTTATAAATCATTCGTCAGGACCAGCATTGGAGGCTGTATTAGATGGTGTACATGTTTATACTGGAGCTGCTAGCTTTGCTTATCCTTTATCTATACGTAACTGGAAAGATCTCGAAAATCCGCCAAGAATTGATAGAACTGAATGGTTACATGAATTCGTACACACAGAGTGGTGGACTGAAGAAATTAAAGAAGGAATTCCATGGAACAGACTCCGACCTTATCTCTAATACAACCACGACCATCTCCAAAGATGGAAAGAATTTACGCGGCACTAGAGCAAGGATATCCAAACGCAAAAATAAACGAACATAATACAGACATGTTTGTGTTGTGGGGTCTTATTGGTAACAACACAGAATATATGATGAAAGATAAATATATTTTTTGTGATATGCCATATCATGGAAGATACGATCCTAATAATGAAGATTGGGATAACACTTATTGGAGATGGTGTTTCAATGGTTTACATGATAATAGAAAATTAAACGTACCTTCAGATAGATTTGAAAAATGGGGTCATGACATTGAGTTTTTTGAATATGTTGACTATCATGATAAAATTGTAATTTGTCCTTCGAGTGAAACTATGACACAACATATGCATGGTAAAAGTGTTGATAAGTGGATATTTGATGTTACAAAAGCACTTAAATGTCATACTAATAGACCCATTGAAGTAAGAAAAAAACCTAGAGGTAATGGTACTAGTGGTCCTAATGTTGCTGGTATAAATCAAATTAGTATGGATTTAGCAGATGCACATGCTGTTGTTGTAAGTGGTAGTATTGTAGCTATAGATGCTTTAAAGATAGGTGTTCCAGTTTTTAGTACTCATAGATGTGCACCATCAGCTTGGTGTACAAATAGAGATTTCTCTAAGATAAATAAACCAGAATACTTTAACAGAGAAGAGTTGTTTTTTAATTTAGCTTATAAACAATACTCAATAAAAGAAATGCGCGAAGGTATATGTTATGAAAATTCAAATCGCTGGCTGCTCAGTCAAAGCTAGTAAAAGAACTTTACAAAATCCAATATTCTATGGTTTGAAAAAAATCCAAGAATCTTGTGAAAAACTCAATCACACAGTAATATACAACGAAGATGAACAAGCTCATGATGTTGACGTAGCTTTTATGTTTGGTTCTGTTACTAAAAGAAAAACTGGTACAGATAGAGCACTTATTAAAAAAAATCTACTAGAAAAAAATATTCCAACATTTCACTTAGACACCGGTTTATTTTCTGTGTATATTAGAAACAATTTAGATGTATCTGAAACAGGAATGTTTAGATTAGGTATGAATGATTGTGTTGGTACTGGTGATTTTTTTAATAAAGATATGCCAGACGAGAGATACAAATCATTTAAAGATAATTTTAATTTTATAGAAAAAGATCCTATAATAAACAAAGATGGTAATATACTATTTTTATTACAATCTGAGAAGGGGTGGCAGTATAATGAAATACAACCTTTTTGGGAATATGCGAGGAATACCATTGAACACATTAGAAAGATTACTAAGAGAAACATTACAATCAGAGCACACCCATCTCCGGATAGGAGAGGACCTGAAGCCATTGCAGAAGGTTTCGAAAACATCAAAATTGAATATGCTGAAAGATCTAGACGATCAGTTTTGGATTCGATCAATAAGTCTTTCGCTGTTGTTACACATAGTAGTAGCGCTGCTGTTGAATCAATTGTAGAAGGTATACCTACATTTGCTTTAGACGAAAGATGTATTGCTTACGATGCATGTGAAAGTAACTTAGAATTGTTAGAAGATATTGAAAAATACAATTGGAACAATAGAATGAAAAATTTATACGGTTGGGCTTATACATCGTGGCATGTAAATGAATTTGAAAACCCGGTTACTATACAATATTATTTAGAGAAAGGAAAAAGTCTTGGATACTTTTAGTTTTTGTACAACTTTTCATCAAGCAGGATATGATAGATATGGACGTAACCATGTGCATTATTTTGATCAAGCACTTCCGGAAGGTGTGTTGCATTATGCATACGCTCAGGAAACTAAAGTAGATCTTGAACCTAAAAAAATAAAAATTTTAGATTTTGATAATGAAGTTACAGGTTATAAAGAATATAAAGAAAAATATACCGGTAAAAAACCTAAAGATAAACAATATAAAAGTTTTGAATATGAGCATGTCCGTTTTAGTCATAAAGTATATGCAGTACTAGCTCATTATGAAAATAGAAAAGACGATGCTAGATATATAGGATGGATTGACGGAGATGTAGTTCCAGTCAAATCTATTCCATTAGAATTCTTTAACACTTTAGTACAAGAAGGATGTTTTATGTCTTTATTAGAAAGAGGATATAAGTATGCTGAATGTGGTTTTATGATATGGGACACATCGTTGCCTACAACTAAAGAATATTTTAAACGTATAAGAGCTATGTATGATGAAGGTTTAATGTTTGACAAGTATAATGATTTAGGATGGCACGACAGTATTATATGGGATCATGAAATGAGAGAGATGAGAGATGCAGGTATGTGTAAAGCATATGATCTATCCCAACCAGCTAAAAATGCTAAAGTAAAAATAGATCAAACTCAAGTTAGAAAGATGCATCCTTTTGTTAAAGGTATACTAGGTGAATATATGGATCATGTAAAGGGTAGACGTAAAGATGTTGGATACTCAAAAGAAAGAGTACAAATATGGGGATAGATTATGCATTTCTAGATCCTAAACATTCAAAACAAGTTATGCTTAATATGTTAACTCAAGATAAAACACATTATCTTCAATGTGAAGATGATCCAAATTGGGTACCTACGTTTCCTAATGACATGGACAATTTGTTTGTGACAGGTACGTTAAGAGGATGTGGAGCAGTATGTAGAGAATCTGTAAGACAAAATAAAAATTGGTTTTATATGGACAATGGTTATGGACCATTTTGGAAAAGAGTAACTTTCAAAGGAACAGCACCTACTAGATTATTAGATAGACCAAATGACAGAACACAACCGGAGCAAAGTGTGTTGCAACCTTGGAGGGAGAATAAAGCAGATGCTAAAAACATTCTAATTCTCCCCCCATCGTTACCATATATGGATGCCTTCGAAGAAATTAATTGGTTAAACAAACTAATTCATTCAATAAATCAATTTACAGGTAGAAACTTAGTTATTAGACCTAAACCTGCTAAAGGTAAGAAAGCTCCACCGTGGGAGCAGCAATTAAAAGATGCTTATTGTGTTGTTAGTTTTGGATCTAATTTAGCAATAGATGCTATGATAAAAGGTGTACCAACAATAAGTCACAAATACTGTCCGGCTTTTTTTGCTTCATTTAAAATGGAAGATTTAGAAACAGATAAACTAAACGAAGAACCTGACAGAAAAAAAATAATTAATAATTGCATGTATCATTCTTTTCACAAACATGAATTTAACAATGGTTTTGCATGGGAAACAAGTATGGAGAATGCATATGGATGATTTGTTAACTATGCCGAAGATGGATAAGTTAAAAATATTTATAGGTTGGGATAGTAGAGAAGATATTGCTTTTCAAGTAGCAAAATATTCAATTTTGAAATATGATCCTAACATAGAAGTTATACCTTTAAAATTATATGAGTTAAGAGAACAAGGATGTTATTGGAGAGCTGGCGATAAAAAAGCTTCGACTGAATTTACAATAAGTAGATTCTTAGTTCCATTCCTATCTGGTTACAAAGGTTATTCAATGTTTATGGATTGTGATGTTTTAGCTTTTGGAGATATGAAACATGTACTTAAAGAAATGAAAGGCGATCATGATGTGTGGTGTGTACAACATGATTATAGTCCTAAATCTAATATGAAGATGGATGGTCAAATGCAACACATATATCCAAAAAAGAATTGGTCATCTGTCATGTTGTTTGATAATTCAAAATGCAAAATACTTACACCTAAATTAGTTAATGACGAAACACCTATGTATTTGCACAGAATGGAATGGGCTGACAGTATAGGAAATTTACATAACAAATGGAACAGCTTAGCTGGATATTATGAAGATGATCCAATGTTAGTACATTATACAGATGGAGGACCATGGTTTAAAAAATATAGAGAATGTCCTTATAATAAAGAATGGAAGAATACTTTGAAGGAGATGTACGGACTATGAAAGCATTTATAATACAAGTTGAAGGAATTTTACATAGTATGCACTCAGCATTAGAAGCTCAGACTTCATGTAATAAAAATGGAATAAGCGCTGAAATAGTAAATGGATTTGTTCCTTCAAAAGCTGATCATGCTATAAAAGAATTGGGACTAAATCCTTATTCGCCTGGCCCTAAACTATATGAAATAAAAAATAGTAAGCCTGGGG
>TARA_R110000772_G_scaffold205498_11_pt1 | contig 11788 bp, 9 predicted proteins | sample TARA_R110000772 | Tara Oceans TARA_R110000772 (sample SAMEA4397948) | marine metagenome | biome: Polar Biome; feature: [SRF] surface water layer (ENVO:00010504); material: water (ENVO:00002006), including particulate matter (ENVO:01000060) such as... | depth 5 m | reverse complement strand
TCATGAAGGCCAGACGGCCGCCGAGGCAGTAACCGACGCAGCCGATCTTGTGGCTGCCGATGCTGTTCTGAGCAAAATGGATGACCGCTTCGATGTCGCGAATGCCCTGATCCTGGTTGAATTTGCCCATCAGATCGAGCGCCTGCTGGAATTCAGCCTCGACATCGGCGTCGAGATCGGTGCCTTCGTTGATCCGCCAGAACAGGTCGGGAGCGATGGCGAGATAGCCCTTGCTGGCCCAGTGGTCGCATTTCGCCCTGATCCCTTCATTGACGCCGAAAATCTCCTGAATGACGATGATCGCTGCGCTGATCTCACCCTGAGGTCGTGCCATGTAGCAGGGAATTTCGGCGTCTCCGCTCAATGTTTTTACCTGTTCGATTGCACCCATCTTGTCGTTCCTTTGCATCATGTCTTGATTCTTTGACCACAATATCCCCATATCGGTGGCAGGCAAGGTCGAACATCAACCTGTTGCATGGAGGGGGAACTTCGTCGCGACGGCCAAAAAGAGGAATATATAATGAAAGTCAGCGTTGAACTGGATTGCACACCGGAAGAGGCGCGCCGCCTGATCGGCTTGCCCGACGTCGCGAAACTCAACGAAAGCTATGTCCAGGAAATGTCGAAATTCCTGCAGGGTGCAAATTCGGTCGAGCAATTGCAGAATTTCACCAAGATCATCGCGCCGATGGGAGAAGCGGGTCTGAAGATGTTTTCCTCCTTCCTGACCGGTGCCATGGGTGCCGCATCGGGTGGCGGCAAATCTTCATCGACCAAGAAAAAGAACGACTAGCTGCCGCTTTCAGACATGTTGTCCGCTGATGATACAATTTTCGCATTGTCCAGCGGACAACCGCCGGCGGCGATAGGAATCCTGCGGATCAGCGGGCCGCGGGCCGGGCAGGCGCTCGAAGCGCTCACCGAACATTTACCAAAACCGCGGGTTGCAGGCCTGTATAATATCACCAATATGGTTAACGGGGAGCTGCTGGATTCGGCTTTATGCCTGTGGTTTCCGGGGCCGAACAGCGCGACAGGTGAAGATCTGGCGGAGATTCACTGCCATGGTGGCCGCGCGGTTATCCGGGCGATCGAAGCGGCGCTTGAACAGATTGATGGCCTGCGCAGAGCGGAGCCGGGCGAATTCACTCGCCGCGCTTTCACCCATGGCAAAATGGATCTGGCGGAGGCTGAAGGTCTGTCCGATCTTCTCTTCGCCGAAACCGAGTTGCAGCGCAAGGCAGCGGTCCGCAATGCCGGTGGTGCCTTGTCGCGCAAGATTGATGACTGGCAGCAGCAGATACTGGCGCTGTCGGCGCGGGTTGAAGCCGAGCTGGACTTTTCCGACGAGGATGATGTTGCGCCCGAGCAGGTTGCGGGGATCCAGAACAGCGTCCGCCCGTTGGTCGATGATATGGGCAATCTTCTGGAACGGCCGCGCGCTGAAAAGTTGCGCGACGGGATCAGGGTGGTCCTCGGCGGACCGCCCAATAGCGGGAAGTCGACATTGCTCAACGCCCTGGTCGAGCGCGAAGCGGCCATCGTGTCGGATATCGCCGGAACGACGCGGGACGTGATCGAGGTGCCGGTCGCACTGGGCGGCATTCCGTTTCTCTTCATCGATACCGCCGGCGTTCGCGATAGCGGAGCGGAGACGATCGAGCAAATCGGCATCGACCGGGCACGCCAGCAATTTTCTGCCGCCGATATAATATTGTGGCTGGGCGAGGAGGGGCAGGGACCGGCGCAGGACAATCTCATCGAGATCAGTTCCCGCTGCGACCATCCGGATCACCAGCCGAAAGCAAGCGCCGCCTTCACCCTGTCGCCGGTCAGCGGTCGGGGGATGGACGCTCTGGTCGATCAACTGATCGTCCGGGCGAAAGACATTCTCCCCGATGGTGACCAGGTCAGCGTCAACGCGCGTCAGGCCGGACTGCTATCCACCGCCCGGGATGTTCTGTCGGCGGTTATCGACGAGACGGATTATCTGATTGTCGCCGAACATCTTCGCATGGCGCGCAAGGCGCTGGACGAGATCACCGGCAAGGCGAGCACCGAAGATATGCTCGACGGCCTGTTCGGAAAATTCTGTATCGGCAAATGATTGTTCCACGTGGAACAGTGGCCATAACCGGTAGATTTTGACCTGCAAACCGGCTTGGGCTATGGGCTGCGCCATGAACCGAATATTTGACATCATCGTGGTGGGCGGAGGCCATGCCGGTTGCGAAGCAGCGGCTGTTGCCGCGCGCATGGGCGTATCGACCGCGCTGGTCAGTTTCACCCGCGACAGCATCGGGGCGATGTCGTGCAACCCGGCCATCGGTGGTCTCGGCAAGGGCCATCTTGTCCGCGAAGTTGACGCGTTTGACGGGCTGATCGGCCGGGCTGCCGATGCTGCAGCGATCCACTATCGGATGCTCAATCTCTCCAAGGGCACCGCGGTGCAGGGGCCGAGGGTCCAGGCCGACCGCAAACTCTACAAGGCGGCGATCCACCGGATGCTCGACGCGCAGGACGATTTGACGATTATCGAGGGCGAAGTCGCCAGTCTGGTCATGACGGAATCACGGGTCAGCGGAATCGTCATGGCGGATGGATCAACAATCGAGGCGCAGGCCGTCATCCTCGCGACCGGCACATTCCTCAACGGGAAACTGTTCCGTGGCGAGGAAAGACTGGAGGGCGGCCGGACCGGCGAGGCTGCTTCGGTGTCGCTGGGTCAACAGATCCGGGATGCGGGACTGCCGATTGCCCGTTTGAAAACCGGGACCCCGCCACGCATTGATGGCCGGACGATCGACTGGGCGGCGCTGCCCGAGCAACCCTCCGACGACGACGGATGGACGATGTCGCCGCTGTCAAAGGGACGGACGGTCGCGCAGACATTTTGTGCGGTCAGCCGGACCAATGCCGGGACTCACGAAATCATTCGCGGGTCGCTCGATCGCTCGCCATTGTTCAGTGGCGCGATCGATGCGCAGGGGCCACGCTATTGCCCGTCGATCGAGGACAAGATTCACCGCTTTTCCGATCGTGACTCGCACCAGGTGTTTCTCGAACCCGAAGGCCTCGATACCAATCTCGTTTATCCGAACGGGATCAGCACCTCATTGCCCGCCGATGTTCAACTCGCCTTCGTGCGCAGTATGGATGGTCTCGAGAAGGCCGAAATCGTCGTTCCCGGCTATGCGGTGGAATATGATCATATCGATCCGCGGGCGCTAGATCGGTCGCTCAAGGTTCGTGATCTGGAAGGCCTCTATTGTGCCGGACAGATTAACGGGACCACTGGTTACGAAGAGGCTGCGGCGCAGGGCCTGATCGCCGGTATCGGCGCGGCTTGCCTTGTCCAGGGCAAGGACGCGCCGGCGCTCGATCGGGGCACCAGCTATATGGCGGTGATGATCGATGATCTGGTTTTGCAGGGCGTGACCGAACCCTATCGCATGTTGACCGCCCGTGCCGAATATCGGTTGCGGTTGCGGGCGGACAATGCCTCCACCCGACTGACGCCGATTGCCCTGGCCCTTGGCTGTGTTGCCGGGGAGCGGGCCGACTGGTTTGGTGATCGCCAACAGGCGCGGGACGATATTTCCAAGGTTCTTGAAGCTGTCTATTCCAGCGAGGATCTGGTGAAGCTGGGGATCAATGTGCGCCGCGACGGAACCAAGCAGAGTCTGTTCCAGTGGCTGCGCTTTCCGAATATCGAGCTTGCTTCACTGGAAGGATTGGAAGCATGTTTGTCATCTGCCGATCCCGACCTGTTGGCGGAGATTGAAGAAGACGCGCGCTACGCGCCTTATCTCGAGCGACAGGAATCCGAATTGCGCGACCTTCGTGCCAACGAGATGATCAGGCTTGGCGACGATATGGAATATGCTGCTATCGCCGGACTTTCCAACGAGATGGTAGAGCGGCTGGCAACGGCGCAGCCCGAATCCCTCGCCGCCGCTTCACGGATCAGGGGCATCACGCCTGCTGCCCTTGCGGCTATTCTTGTTCACGCCCGTCGTCGGGATTCAAGGAATATTGCTGCATGACGGAAGAGGAAGCGCAAGCCTGGCTTCACGCAGAATATGATGTTTCACGTGAAACATGGCAGAGGCTGGAAACGTTTATTGCCTTGCTTCGCGATGAGATGCAGCGCCAGAACCTGATATCCCAGGCCAGTGCCGACAGCCTGTGGGCCCGTCATATCGTCGACAGTGCGCAGTTGCTGCGCTACGCGCCAGCACCCGAGACCGGGCAGACCTGGCTGGACCTCGGTACCGGCGCGGGCTTTCCGGGAATCATCATCGCGATCCTGACGCCTTATCATGTTCATATGGTTGAATCGCGCAAGCGGCGGGTCGAGTTTCTGTCCCATGTGGTCGACCAGACCGGCATTGGGGATCATGCAAATGTGATTGGTGACCGGCTCGAGAATGTCGAGAGCTTTCCCGCAGATGTAATTAGCGCCCGTGCATTTGCTCCCTTGGAACGGCTCATCGCACTTTCACACCGTTTTTCCACAGAAAATACGGTTTGGCTCTTACCTAAAGGAAAAAATGCGGTAAGAGAACTTAAAGGCCTGTCGCCAAAACGGCAAAAAATGTTCCACGTGGAACATAGTTTGACCGATCCGAACGCCGGAATCTTGGTGGGAAAGGGCTAGAAACCTATTTTATAGGGCTGAACAGACCATGGTTCGTATCGCAATTGCCAATCAAAAAGGCGGCGTAGGCAAGACAACAACAGCAATTAACATGGCGACAGCGCTGGCCGCCACCGGCTGGAAAGTGCTGTTGATCGATCTCGATCCGCAAGGCAATGCCTCGACCGGCCTCGGCTTGACGCAGGGCGACCGGGTTAACAGCAGCTATGATTTGCTGATCAACGACGTGCCACTGGCGGATTGTATCAACCAGACCAAAGTACCCGGTCTCGAAATCGTGCCGGCGACCGTTGATCTTTCCGGCGCCGAAGTCGAGCTGGTCGGTTTCGAGGAGCGGACCCATCGTCTGAAAAAGGCGTTGGACAGCGCCGACAATGGTCGCTGGGATATCTGCCTGATCGATTGCCCGCCGTCGCTCGGCCTGCTCACGCTCAACGCGATGGTCGCCGTCGAATCGCTCATGGTTCCGCTGCAATGCGAGTTTTTCGCGCTCGAGGGGCTGAGCCAGCTGTTGCAGACTGTGGAACGGATTCGCGCCCGGTTCAATCGTCAGCTTTCGGTGATGGGCGTTGTCCTGACAATGTATGACCGGCGCAACAAGCTGACCGAACAGGTGTCGGACGATGTTCGCGCCTGCCTTGGCGATGTCGTGTTCGACACCGTTATCCCCCGCAATGTTCGCCTTTCCGAGGCGCCAAGCCACGGTCTGCCTGCTTTGATCTATGATTATCGCTGCAGCGGGTCGGTTGCCTATATCGACCTCGCGCGCGAACTGATCGGACGCTTGCCGGACAGAAAGGTAGCCGCATAATGGCAGAGGATAACGTGCAGGAAGACACCAGCAGGAAAGCACCAAAGCGGGCCACTGGCCTGGGCAGGGGACTCAACAGCCTGTTCGGGGATATCCAGCGGGAAGAACCGATCAACACGTCCGCGCAGTCCGGCGGTGACAGCGACGGAGCGGAACAGGTCACCGGCACCGTGATCGACGGATTGCGTTCGATCGCCGTGTCCGACATCCGGCCCAATCCCGATCAACCGCGTCAGACCTTCAATACCGACGCGCTCGACGAGCTGGCCGACAGCATGCGTCAGCGTGGCGTGATTCAGCCGATTGTCGTGCGCCCGCATGGCAAGAACTTCCAGATTGTTGCCGGCGAGCGGCGCTGGAGAGCCGCACAACGCGCGCGTTTGCATCAGATTCCCGCCGTGGTGCGCAATCTCAGCGATGAAGAAACCCTGGAAATCGCGATCGTCGAGAATGTCCAGCGGAAGGACCTCAACGCCATCGAAGAGGCGGAGGCTTATGCAAAGCTGAGTCAGGATTTCGGGCATAGCCAGTCGCGCCTGGCCGAGGTTGTCGGCAAATCGCGGAGCCATATTGCCAATCTCATGCGCTTGCTCGAACTGCCGGACAGCGTGAAGACGCTTGTGGTCGACGAGAAACTGACGATGGGCCACGCGCGTGCGCTGATCAATGCACCCAATGCCGACGAACTGGCACCGCAAATCGTCAAACAGGGCATGTCGGTCCGGGACGTCGAGCGGATGGTTCGCAAAGCGCTGGCGGGGGACAAGCCCGTATCGGCGAAAAAACAGGCTTTGATGTCGGAGACCGACGCCGACATCCAGGCGCTGGAAACGCATCTCGGTGATCTGCTTGGTTTGAAAGTGAATATCCAGTCGAACGGGCAGGGCGGAGCGATGTCGATCGAATATGCGAATCTCGACCAGCTCGATCTGATTTGCCAGCGGCTGACCGGGGAGCATATCTAGGATCTGGCTATAATCTTGTCGCCATTGCTCTGCGAGCGGGGACGGAATGCCCGCAATCCTGATTCCGATATTCTCAAAATACCGTATTATATCAACATGTTAGAAGGTTAGTCAAAAATTAACCATGGCTGACAGCAAAGTTTTATCCTTTCCCTTGGATAAGCGAACTTGAATGTTGGCTCTGGCGACGTTCCGGTCAGTGGGTTTGACGGGATCGCACCGCAAGTGCTCTTTCAATGTTGAAAAAAATAGGGACCAGAACTTATGTCTAAATTTATCAAAGCCGCTTTGGCTTCTTCCGTGCTTGCGGCTTCTGTCATGGGCGCCAATGCTGCAAATGCTGCAACCGCTTCGGCTGATGCGCGCGCAAACATCCTGCAGCAGGTCACCGTTACTTCTGACGGCAGCGACCTCGACTTCGGTACGATCGTGAGCGGTGCAGCTGCTTCTACGGTTTCCGTCAGCGGTGGCGGCCGCTCTTGTGGTGCTGGCATCGTTTGCTCGGGCGCCTTTTCCGCAGCGGGTTTTGATGTAACCGGAACCGATGGCGAAACCGTCAGCGTTGCCTCGGACCCCAGTGTTACACTGAACAGCGGAACGAACAGCATGACCGCCAACATCGTGTCCAGCGTTTCGACCATGACATTGACCGGTGGCGTAGGATCTTTCAACGTCGGTGGATTGCTCAACGTGGGCGCAAACCAAGCTGACGGCGCTTATGTCGGTACCTTCAATGTTACCGTAAACTACAACTAAAAACCGGACCATCGGTCCACTGGGGCCGGTGATCTAGCCAACAAAGGAGCCCGTTCGCGACACTGGTTGCGAGCGGGCTTTTCTGTGGAGCATGGTCTGTCCGTCTCGCAGCAATGTCCGCCAAAAACCGACTGTGGTTAGCGCTTTGGTAACCCTATTTGGCCATAAGGGCTGCGTGGGGACAGGCCTTAGACCAGCCTCTCCGAATGACCAGTAAAACCGGAGAAAATCATGATCATCCAGAGATTCAAATTGTTGCGGAAAACCTGCATCGGGCTGGGCGCCCTGGCATCAGCAATTGCATTGCCCCTTACGCCAGTGCAGGCGGCTGGTGATCTACTGGTAGCTCCGACCCGGGTGGTCATCGACGGCCAGCGTGGAACCGAAGTGATACTGAATAACATTGGTTCGGAAACAGCTACTTATCGTATTTCGCTCGAGCTTCGTCGGATGACAGCAGAGGGAAATCTGGAAGATGTCAGCGAAGAACAGGAAAATGAAATCGAGCAGGCCGCCAAGGCGATGATCCGCTATGCGCCGCGTCGAGTGACCCTGCCGCCCAACCAGCCACAAGCGATCCGCCTGGGTGTGCGGGCCCCCGAAGGGCTTCCTGACGGGGAATATCGGGCACATCTTTTGTTTCGGGCGATTCCTGCTGCCAGGTCGGTAACCGAGCAGAATATTCCCGAGGGAGGCTTCTCTATCGCGCTGACCCCAATTTACGGAGTGACCATCCCAGTCATCATCCGCCAGGGAAATTTGGAGGCAACTGCGGCCATTGCCAATGGCCGTTTAGAAAAGAAAACGGATGGTGAAGCGTTGACTTTCGACCTCAATCGATCGGGAGACCGGTCCATTTATGGAGAGATCCGCGTTATCAAGCCTGGACTGAGCGAACCGGTGATGGTTGCGCGCGGCATAGCGGTCTATCCCGAGGTGAATCAACGCAAAGTCGTCTTGCCGGTGCCGCCAGAAGTGGCTGCGCAGCTCAAGGGCAATGTGTCGGTCGAATATTACGAGCCGGCCAATGCTGGTGGCGGGCTGATCGCCAAAACCGATATGGTTCTTAGATAAGCATTTAATATCAGTAGCTTAAGTAGGCTTCACGCCGCCACTAAGTCATGATGTGAATGATGGGACAGCGACATAATATACTCGGCCGGGGCTTTGATGCCCTGGTCAAGGCCGCGGGGATCACAGCGATCTCGGCGGCTTCGCTGTTTCTGGCGCCGCCGGCCCTTGCGGCGAGCGAATGGACCGCCAGCGACGACGATGCGCTGTTGTTTGACCTTCGTTCGGGCAAATATCGCCTTGGAGACGGGGTCAGGGGCTACCAGACCGATGCCGGTATATGCGTTGACCTTGCCGATATGATCATGGCGATGGATATTCCACTCCGTCTCGACAAGAAGTCGCGCCGCGCAACTGGCTGGATCTTCTCGGAGACCCAGACACTGACCATCGACCGCGACAGCAACATAGTACAAAAGGTGAACACGAAGGCAAAATTGCAGGCCGGGCAGATTCACGACGTCCCGGAAGGCTGGTGCGTCGATTTGAAAAGCCTGTCAGACTGGCTTGATGTCGAACTCGAGCCCGATCTGTCCAATGCGCTGCTGACAATCGAGTCTGCTACTCAACTGCCCTTCGAACGGGCGCTCCAGCGCAAGGAACAGGCCGCCAAAATCCGTCCTCGCAACAGTTTTGACCTGTCCGCCCTGCCGCAATCCCCGGAGCCATATAGATTCTGGCGGACTCCGTCGGTGGATGCGGTGGTTTCCGCCGGGGGCCTGAAAGACAAGCGCTCGGGCCAGCAGTTTGATCTGCGCTATGAACTATACGCATCCGGAGAGGTCGGCAAGGCGAGCTTTGATGCCCGGCTTTCCTCAAACAACAGCGGCGTTCCCGAAAATCTGCGGCTTCGGGCCTACCGGACCGATCCGAAGGGCAAACTTCTCGGGCCATTGAAGGCCACCCATTTCGCATTGGGCGATGTGTCGACCATATCGACGCCGCTGGTATCGCAGTCTGTTGCGGGACGCGGCGCATTGGTGACCAATCGTCCGGTCGAGCGCCCGGACAGCTTTGATCGTACCAGTTTCCGCGGCGAATTGCCGAGCGGCTGGGATGCAGAGCTTTATCGCAACGGCCAATTGCTGGCCTTTGCCGAAAATCGCACCGACGGCCGTTATGAATTTCTCGATGTCCCGCTGCTCTACGGACAGAATCGCATCGAGATAGTGCTGTACGGACCACAAGGCCAGGTCCGGCGCGACACCAAAGTCATTCCAGTCGGGCTCGACTCGATTCCACCGCGAGACACCTATTATTGGGCGGGGATCAATGAAGCCGGCGAAGACCTGATCCGGCTGGGCGCGTTCGTGCCGATCCGCCAGGCCGGCTGGCGCGGCGGATTTGGTGTCGAGCGGGGGATAAACACCAAGACATCGGTGGCAGCGTCCCTTTTCAGTCTGCAAATTGACGGCAATCGCCATAACTATCTGGAAGGATCGGTGCGCCGAGCGGTGGGACCGGCGCTGTTAGAGCTTTCGGCGTCTTCGAACCTCGATCAGGGAACGGCCTTTCGTGGCCAGTTGCTCGGTCAGCTCGGAAATAGCTATATTTCCGCCGAATCGTTATGGGCACGGGGCAATTTCGTCTCGGATCAGATCGGTGAAAATGTCGAGTCGCGCCACAGCCTGTCGGTGGATCACAGTTTCAAGATTGGTGGCCGCGCGGTGCCCTTCCACATCGATACGCAATATGAGACACGCTCGGATGGCCGCGACAGCCTCGACGTAACTGGTAGAATGTCGCTTAATTTCAACAGGTTATCGCTAACCGGGGAATTGAACTGGGAGAAACGTTTCAGCGATGTCGGACCCGATCCGCCGGATCGGCTTGACGCGCGGGTGCTCGCCAATGGCCGGATCGGCAAGGTCCGGCTGCGCGGAGAAGCGGTTTACCGTCTGGCACCGGAAAAACGGTTTGAACGGGTGAATTTCACCGGTGAATGGCGTGCCGGGGAACGTTCGGACTGGCGCGCGGAACTTGGCTATGATGCCGGTCTCGACCGTGGACGAGCCGGAATCGGGATTATTCGCCGTTTTGACAAGTTTTCGCTCACCGCCAGCGCCGAGGCCGCAACCGATGGTTCGGTGGCGGCCGGCCTCAATCTGGCTTTCAGTCTGGGACCCGATCCGCGAAACGGCAAATTCCGTTTCTCCAGCAACAAGCTGGCCGACAACGGGCAGGCGATGGCGATTGTCTATCGGGACGAAAACCGGGACGGTATCCGACAGTCAAACGAGCCACTGGTAAAGAATGTCGAGCTTACCGCCGGTCAGTCGGTGGCGTTGACCGCCACCGATATCAACGGGCGAGCGATTATCGACAATTTGCAGCCTTTCCGACCGGTGCTGATCGGGATCGACAGCAGCAGTCTCGCCAATCCCTATGTCCAGCCGGCCCTGCCAGGGGTGGTGATCACGCCGCGGCCAGGGGTCGCGGTGACGGTGGAATTGCCGCTGGTCAGCGCCGGCGAGGTCGAGGGCACGTTGGTCCGCAAGGGCGGCGGCACCATTTCCGGCGTTGGCCTGGAGCTGGTCGACGTCGAAGGTCGTGTGGTTCGCGAAGCCCAGACCGAATTTGACGGTTTCTTCCTGTTCGACGGGGTTCCTTATGGCAGCTATGCCGTCCGGATAGCCAAATTGTCAGCGCAGGCTATCCAGGTATCCACCACATTGTTGACTCGCGTAGTGGTTGACGAGGATAATCAGGTGGCGCGCATGGGCACGGTCACCGTCACGTCCAATGCCAATATGGCGGCCAATGATGTGGATCAGCCGGAACCGGGAAACCGGCCCTAGGCATAGAGGTTTGCGGTTCTTGTAACGGCTGTGCTTTCTGTTACTGATTCTGTTTTCGGACAGGTCAGGGAATATCCATGCAGATCATCGCCAATGGCATCAATATAGAAGCGGAAGACCACGGGAATCCAGAGGATCCTGCGATTCTTCTGGTCATGGGCTACACCGCCCAGCTGGTCTACTGGCCGATGGATTTCGTCAACGGTCTGGTCAAAAACGGCTTCCGTGTGATTACGTTCGACAACCGTGATGTCGGGCTCAGCTACAAGTTTGATGGCGTACGCCCGCCCCATCCGCTCCGCCAGATGATCGCCAAGCGTTTTTTCCCCAAGCGGCAGATGGCACCCTATAATTTGAGCGATATGGCCCGCGATGCGGTTGGCGTGCTCGATGCGCTGAAGATTGACCGGGCGCATATTGTCGGTGCGTCAATGGGCGGCATGATCGGTCAGCTGATTGCGGCGGAGCATTCCGATCGCGTGCTTTCCCTGACTCCGGTTATGTCGTCGACCAACGGCCCCGGCCTCCCGGGAGCCGACGCGGAAGTGCGCAAGGTGCTGATGCAGACGGCGCGCGCCAAAACCCGGACCCCGGACGAGGCGCTGGAGCTGGGCCTGGCCTTTTCTTCGCTTATCGCGTCGGAAGAAGGACGCAACCGGCCGGACGAACGGCGGGAATTGATGAAACTTGCACAGGAGCGGGCCTTTTATCCGGCTGGTCCGAA
>TARA_R110000772_G_scaffold30806_10_pt1 | contig 11793 bp, 15 predicted proteins | sample TARA_R110000772 | Tara Oceans TARA_R110000772 (sample SAMEA4397948) | marine metagenome | biome: Polar Biome; feature: [SRF] surface water layer (ENVO:00010504); material: water (ENVO:00002006), including particulate matter (ENVO:01000060) such as... | depth 5 m | reverse complement strand
CCTGACACTTCAAACGTACCGGCGGTCACTTCAAACGAGCCCAACACACCCACGGCTTTATTCGGGGTGACATTGTTGTTGATAGTGATCGTAGCTTCTGTCACAAAGGCGAACAAGGCAGTTGGGGCTTCGTCTACATCAGAAACAACAGCCAACCGAATTCGCCCAACGTCACTAGACGTATTGTATTCAGAGGCTTGACGGAACGCCGAAACAGCAGTCTGCTTTGGGCCAGTCGGCCCAGTGTTCTGGGCATTGTCCGTGGCGACAAATGTAATGTCCGCACTTGCTAGTTCTGCCTGAGGAACATTAAGCGTGAACTCGTTAGCCACAGCGCCGATGAGAACTTCTGACTGGACCTGCGCTGGCGAAGCGTCGTCGGGAGCGCCCAAGAGGCGTTCCAGATTATACGAGCGCCGAACAATAGCCGTTCCAGACTCGTTGCGAAGCACATCACCATAGAACAACTGAATCGTCACAGCTGGAGTTGCTTCTGTAACCATCGCTAGGTCAGACTTATCGAACGTGATAGCCCCAGCCGTAATGGAACGGATACGCTTGTATCCATTGTTCGCAGCCGTAGCAAACTCGTCACCCGCTACATCACCACCGATATAGACCCACTGTCCTGCGACAAGCCCAAGGGTTGTGAAGTCTGCGATATCGGCAGCAGAGGTAAGGAATGGCAAATCACCGGTTGCGTCAATGGAAGCATCAGCAGAGGTAAATTCATAGCCAACCACTTTGATGTCTGCTCCAGCAGCGGGAGCGGCATCGGCAACGAGCTGACCATCAGCAACTTCGACACTTACATCGGTAACGATAGCGGTCACCTGATTAAGTGCGTTGTTCGCGGCAGCTGCGAAGCCCCGACCAATGATTAGGTTGCCAACAATGAAACCAGCAGTCAGTGCGACTTCGTATTCATCATCGTTGACTGTATCCAGATCAACAGCCGTTACAAGCTCTTCACCCGTTGCGCGGATATCAGCAAAGAACACACCCTGCATAAGATTGGTGAGGTTCTCATAGGTGAGGTTGTGATTGAAGCCGCCGGAGGCATTCAAGTCAGTAGTCACGCCCTTGCGGCGTTGCCGCGATGGGTTGATCGGGTTTGGTGCCACGGTGACGATCTCGCCACCATAGTCAGAATAACTGTTTGGGTTGAGCAGATACCACGCTGGTGTTCCGCCTAGTCCTCCTTCACCGGGAAGTAGGCCAAGCTGAGCTTCTTCAGCATAAGCCAAACCAGTGATATTGGAGTCGATCTTTTGGACCTGTGCCATTTTAGCTCCTATTTAACTTCATAATATTCGAAATCAACCAGCACATTCGTTTGATTGAATGCGCCATCTCTTCCAAGTTCATTGATCCGAACATTTCTAAACCAAACTCCACCGGGAGAAGAGATACCTTCATAAGCGTCGACTAGTACCTTACCCAAGGTATACGCCTCTGACAAGCCCGAAGTTGATGGAGTATTAAGTGTGATAATCAGTGTTCCTTCGCGTTTGAAGGATCTCCCACCTATACCACCTAGACTATCTTGCTGTGCGAATATATGATTTAGAGTGACTACTGCCCACGCAGAATTGTCAGCCTCTCTTTGCTTACGAACTGCATCGTAAAAGGCCTCATGGCCTGTTGGGTCCCACGCAGCCTTAAACATCGTAAGTATTTCATCGTTAGCTTGTTGATAAGTGAGGCTCATCGTCTCACCCCTATAAAGCCGAGCAGTGTGGTATTCGCTGGCTTTAATTCCTGTGTTGCTTCTATACTGTAATCAACACTACCGTCTCTTACAATCGTGTATTGGTCTAGCTTAACTTCCCCTTGGAAGCAGACATAGATTATTTCAGTACGGGCGATCAGCTGATCAAGCATACCAGATTCACCCAAAGCAGCAAGGCCAAAGATACGCACGGAAGCAGGCACCATCTGTAGAGCAGGAACTTCTAGTGTGGTTTCTGTCGTGGTGTTGCCAAGCCAAGGTGAGTTCACGTCAATTGGGACTTCACTCTTCCGCACAAGTATTATCGTGCGGCCATTGTCAGTGACCAATTTCTTGGCGGTCGCTGCGAGCTTGACGTAGTCTACAGCCATTAGCGAACAACTCCACCAGAGCCACCAAAGGTTATGATCTTCATCCAACGTTCAGCTATTGGATAACGCTTCCTAGTGAAGTCTGTGCTTCCACCATCAGACCATTCTGTCTCTGTCTCAATCGGACCAACTTTATCAAACTGTCGCTTCACCGTCTTGCCGCTTGCGTCGTAGGTGGGCACAAAGAATAGGTCGCTGGTCAGGGAGGAGTTAGCGAACTCCGAGGTGGCGTTCTTAAGGGCCGCAGGCATAGGGTTGTCAAGGTCGTAGGTGCGGGGCCAGCACAGCGCCTGATCTGTCACCAGTAGGTCCCCTAGGAACTGGTTGCCATACTCAAGCTCGATATAGTCAGTGGCCCGGACGATAGCCAACTCTAAATCAGAGCTCAACACACCAGGATCCAGAGGACTACGATCGGCGAAATACGCTTGCATCTCAGCGACTGAGATATAAGCGTTCGCTAGTGGGTCTGTCCCTGTTCCGTCTTCAACTGTGAATGCCATGACTATGCCTTATCAATGTCCATTGCGAATACAACCTTGCCCTTGATGATAGTTTTCTTAGAGGGTGCGGTTCTGTTGATATCGTAGTACGCCTGTCCTGGCGCTGTCACTGCGTCGAGCGAAGTAGCTGGTGGGGTGAACAAGATCTTACCGTCAGTGCCATCAGTAACAAAAGTACCAACGACCCTGAATATCTCATTCGTGATATTGTCAGGATTTAGATCTGTATTAACAGCTAGTGCGAGAGTCCACCCAGAGATATCAACCACCCCACTCGCATCAGAAATGGTGAAGGTCTTAGGGTCATCGTCACCCCTAGCCCAACAGAGGTCATAGGCTGCGTTCGCTACTTGATCAATACTAGCCATCTATCGTCACCTCTATGTCTTCATCAGATAGGACCAGATCGACTTCTGTTTCTAACATAACAGAAATGTTCTCGTCCTCCAGCAGTATATCAGGTTCCTGTTCCATGAGCAATACTAGCTCCCCTTGAATGACTTGGGCTGCGCCGCCCTTCATAAACATCGGAAAAATAGAAGACTTCGCCATTATTGCGGTGTCCTTACTCTTCCGTCGGCCGATATAGTAAAGACCTGAAGAACTGTTATTCCATCGGTCCCGTAGATTGTCACAGTTAGGTCATCGGCGGAAACCACTGCTCTGCCAGCGACTACCTGCCTTATGAAACTGACATCGTTTATTATCAGATCAATGTTTTGAGTTACAGGCTGCAAGCCTAGATGCAGGACAGTCTTGGTTGGAGTAGCGTTAATGATTGGCAGTACCGCAGATTCACCAACGATATTACCATTGTAGTTGACTGTTTGATCTTCGCTGGTAGAAATGATACGCCAGCCAAGGTCGTTCCTTAGAAAGAAGTACGCCCCTGCGTCAAGTCCTGGTGATAGTGGGTCACCACCTGCATTTCTGAAAGCAGGTAGGTATTTCGAATTGTCTGAAGTTGTGGCCCACACCTTCCATTCAGAATATAGATCCGTTTCCACGTCAACAGCCAACACCCCAGCCGTGGGGGCGGCGAGCGTTATGACTTTAAGATCACCATCAAAGGTTGACATAATTTCTATCTACGACTTGGGTTACTGGAAGAGACGCATCAGTGGCCGGAATAGTAAAGTTCTCTATCCGGTTATTCGGCGGTAAGATATAACCTGTGTTGAATATAGCTATATCAACAACTAGTGCGGCTGCAAGGCTAAATGCAAACGAACGATCATCGGCTGTTCCGGCGGTCGCGTTCTCAATACCAGCCAGGAATTCTTTGGTGGTATTGTCCAGGACTCTCACTTCTGTATTGTCTCGCATACCAGTCAGGGTGACCGAGATATTATTATTCACTTGGGTCGTAGAGCCAGCCGCATTCCTGATCGAGGGAGTATCCCCACTATCTGCCACATTGATAGTCACGAGACCAGCAGAAGAGTTGTAGATGGCAGCGTCAGTAGAGCCAGAGCTAACGACCAGATTAGTCCCAGGCGTTCCTAGGTATCCGACGAGCTTATTTCCACTGAGCGTATAAGTTCCGGCCACTGTGATCTCAATAGCGTGACCATCGCTAAATTCAAAGGAATTTCCTAGGAAGTCCCCTAGATCAGCAGTGTTCGCAAAAGCCACACTGTCTGCGGTGTTTGCATTAACGATAGTATTGAATTGTTGGAGTGAATTATCAGCATCAAGCGAGCTACCATCTAGATAAGTGGTAGAAATAACTTCTACCGACGCGGAATTAAGTAGAAAATCCCTACCGTGGACTAAGATACAACCATAAAGACCTACACTATCCAGATTAGCGTCAGTGAAGTCTATGTCCCATCGAGCTCCGGCGGCGGCTGCAGAAATAATGAGACCCTGAGCACCTGTGGCAGTTACCCCAGTCCCTGTTTTCGATCCAAATGCTATATTAGTGGTGCCGCTAACATTACCCAAGGCGGTGATCTTGTAGAAGGTGTCTGGCAAAAATTCCTGGTCATCCCAGAGCCAGAGCGCATTGGTGTCTGCGAACCCATGAGTTACAGTATCATTAACCCCGATCTGAATAGGAGTGTTGACTTTATACGCTCCCCCAGTAGTGGGAATAAAAGTTCCCACAGGTATGCCGAGTTGAGTGGCTATGTCCGCGGAATTCCAATCAGTAGTGCCGCCATTACGGCCTTGAATAATAATACCGGGAGTTGCTGAGCCAAGAACTGCGATTTGATCCATCCAGCAGTTATCTACCTTACGAGGCATACTCCCGCCAGTTATACCGGCCCAACCAACAAACTGAACTTGACTCGTAGTGGGAACAGTCCCATTAGTGTGGCTGTTCGTTACTGCGTCAGCTCGAGCGGTGGTTACATCAACCACGAATTGGACCCAGCCTCCTGAAACTGCTGGAGGCCATGAGTCAGACCCTCCGACGTAGACCTCGAACCAGTCGACAGTGGAGGCTCCGGTGAAGCGAATACGAAATCCCCCATTAGCTTTCGTGTCTAGTAGTCCGACAATCCCGCAGTTGATCCAAATATACACAGTGCTGCCAGCCCACGACTGTGCAGACCCAGTATCGTACAGAATACCCTTAAGACCAGAACCAATATCAAGACCGACGGAGAAGCTGCCTTCAATCTTAACTTCTGCGTCCAAGGAACCTGAGCCCCCACCAGTGAGGTTTACCATTCCCGTGAGTGCGTCACAGGTGGTGAGACTGGTTCTGTTATCTGTGATCGTGTTAGCCATTACGACTAGCCTGATCATAAAGAACTACAGCACCAGCCATGAAATCATATAGATCTGGAGACTGACCTGGGATATAGACACTATAGTCCGGAACTCTTGTTCCTAGATCGTCTTGGCTTAGATGCATCCTGTTCGACCCAAACATGAATATTGGATTTTCCGGATAAGTGAACTCAGGGAGAGGTATATCTCCTGGAAGGTATTTAGCTACTACGGGAGAGAGCATGACTAAGGGTTGATCGGCAGGAAGATCGCTCGCAGTCTCTATCACCAGAGCCTCCACGAATATTTTTTCATTCGTGACTAAGCCTGTATCCGGTCTCATTAGGTAGACTTGTTCTGGAACCCAATGAAACAGGATAAAAGACCAATAATTAAGAGATTCCTGAGTAGCGTATCCATGAACACATATGCTAAACATCGCTTCACCTTATGGGTTAGAGAAGTTTCTTTCCAAAGCCGCAACCAGTGTGAATGCCTGACCCACGGCTCTAGTGATGGTCCCTGTGGCGACCACATGCTGACCAGTACCCAAGCCCAAAGCAACGATTGTGATGGGAGCATCTGTCGCGTCAGAGCCTGTGCCGCGCTGGAGATTACCATCGTAATCAAAGTCAAAGGCTACAGATGACCCGCCGCCGAGTTGTGGAACAGCAGCCGCGATTGCAGTAGGACCCGTATTGTCGTTGACTGTGATTGCATCGATAGTGCCGTAGTCGCGGCCAGTGTTATCACCGGTATCATCGTTCGTGAAGAACATGCGATACACTGCATCAATATCTTCAGAAAGATTGGAGTTGAAGTTGATTGTGCCAGCCGCAACGAACGGGAAGGTACGAAGATCAGCGACTGTTTCTTGGAAGGCGACACGGTTAGTATCGTTAGTGTCGAAGTTATCAATCGCAACACCAAGACCAGCACCACCTGGATTTGCAACTTGCAAGAGAGTGGTAAGAGTATTGCCTGTGGAGGCAAGAGCCGCGAGCGGTTCTGCTAACAGTCCAATAACAGCGACTGCGGCTTCACCAGTGATCCTAGCGTCAGGATCGTTGATATCGGTTGTTTCTTGGAGCGTCGCTTGGACAAATGCGTAAATCTGTTCAGCGGTAGGTGGTCCTCCTGCTGCTCCGCCAGAATCAGCCTCAATGATCACACCAAACTGTGCATCACCTGGAGTTGGCGTATCCCCACCAATAGCTACGAAGCCTGACCTATCCTGATCGGCCGCGAACCAACCAATCGCCATATCGTTGTATGGAGCAACTGGAGTAGTGACGATATCAATGAGCAGCTGAGCCATTGTTGTGGCGACCAAGTCCACAATAGGAGCATCGGCAGTTTCTGAAAGCGGGAAGCGGAATGCTTGGTTAGACAAGACCGTAACACCAATATCGGTAGAGGTTGACTGACCGTAGGTCTTACCGAAGATGCGGATACGAGTAGTAAATGCAACCTGACGTCTGTCCACCGAGAGGATGACGGTAGTGTCATCAGCATTAGTTGTGAATGGAGTGCCTGTCACGGTAAGGGTGAGAGTGGCAACCGCCGTGATCAGATAAGCCCCATCGTTGGCTGGATCCTCTGCATTTTGAACAAATACATAATCATCTACAAGGAAGCCATCAGTAACAAAGTTCCCAGTCGTGGTTGTTATCGTACTGCTGGTGCCGAAGGCGATTGTGCCTGCACCAGACAAGTCGACGGAGAATACATTCTGCACTGACTCGTTAACCGCGCCATCAAACGTGGCAGAGATAGCAGCAGTGACGTTTGAAGAGAAGAAGTAATACGCGAAATCCAGAGCATCGATGGTGCCCAGCGTGACCCAACAGAAGTAAGAGTCTACAACAAAACCGGCGGCGTCAACTTCGTCCCAACCACCAGTTCGCAGTAGCTTCCGTGTGTCGGAGGCGTCAGTTGTTACGATTGAACTCTCTGCTTCATCAACAGGAGACCAAGCGTTAAATTCGAACTGCTCGGGCGTAATGGCTGTCATTGGGAACGCGAACTTGATAAGGTCGTTATCGTTCTTCCATTCTTCCTTCATAAAGGAATACATGGCCTGCATAATCACACCAGCGTCATCAAGGACGGTGGTGGAACCAAAGCCATTTAAGAAGGTGAACTTCAGGTTGGTGGTATCGAAGTGGAAGTTCTTTTCATTGGCGTCTGTACCAAAGATACGAATGGTCACTGAGCCAGCGTCATTAACAGGATTAACTACGGCACCTGTAAGAGCTTGCTTGGTCGCGGTGATAGACACACCAGCGGAGTAAGCATCCACTTCGTAGAGGCCGTCCTCTGTCGAGGCAGTGGCATCACGCACTTCGATAAAGTCACCAATGGTAACGGCTGGGACGTTAGCTGACGTGATTACGATCTGCGCTCCAGCGGCAGACGCAAAGGTCGTAGCGGCGACGGAAGTCTCGCCACCCTGGGATAGTCCATCCGGATCAGAAATAAGTGGCATTAGGTCACTCCAATAGTTATTTTACGTTGCCTGATTTGTTGAAGATTATGCACCATATTTCTCTGGGTAGCAAGCGTTTGTTCCAGAGAGGCAACAGCCAGATCATTTTGTTTGATCATGCCATCAATTTCATCTATTGTCTTATTTCTAATCTGCGTGTCTGTCCACCCTGCTGTCATAATCTCAGGTGGCTTGCGTTGGGCGTCTAGATCGATAAACGTGATATTCGATCCTTCGGGGATACCTAGCTGCTTACGATTTTCTGGCGTATCTTTCATATTATGTAAACACCGTTGTTGCGATGGCGAAAGGACGACGCCAGCTATCAAGGAACCACAGGGTCGCTGTTCCTGGGGAAGCGGATAATGTCTCAAAGTGGACTTCAAGGCCACGATCTAGGTAGCCTACTCTATGTAACTCGTCAATGCCGAGGGCTGGTGTGCCTAGTACACGCCCGCCCGCCGTATTAAGCACCAACACTCCAGCGGCTATTGCGGCGCTGTAGGACACCGCCAGAGGGGCACTAGCGGGTAATGCCAAGGCAGTGCCCGTAGTTGGGGCTACCCCGCCTGTGAGGGCTTCTGGTGCGTCTATGAGTGCTTGGAAAAGGCTTTTCGCAGCCGCAGCCTTTCGGCGCTTAACACGATTGACGCGAAGAAACTCACTTTGGCTCATTACTAGGTTCCTGGACGTGTGGCCCCGCGACCGACTGCTCTGGCAAATGCCCGATCAATGGGGGCGCGAGGGTTAAGTTTCGCTATATCGTTTGGCGTGAGGCCTTTGAATGTCTCTCTGATGAGAGTGGCCTTGTCTTGCCGTTGCTGATTAGAGCTTTTGATATAGATGCGATTTGCTTCTGCATCAGTGATATCAGGAATTTCGATCTTTGTGCGCTGCTTAACGTGACCTTGTGAGATCTTCAGGTTTCTTTTCGCATCGGTCAGCATGGTGATTTCTTTATCAATCTCCAACGCCTGCTTCCGCATCAGCTCAGTGACGTCGGCGAGTTGAGCCTTAGGAAGCTGGAACAGATAGTTCTTCGCAAACTCGTCATAGGTAATGAACCCGCCCTCTGCGTAGGCTTCAATAAGAACAGTGCTGTCCGTTTCAGCTTCTGCTTCTGCTTCTGGTTCATCTATGTCGGTTTCTGGCAAACCAAGATCAAGATTAGACCGTGAGAACCGTGGCGCTAGTTCAATGATCTCTTTACGAGTTGTTGGTTCACCAGTGAGCTCAGTAATCGCGCTGAGCTTAGGAGCACCGTCCGTCGTCCACTGGTCATCGTCTAGTGTGTCCAGATTGACCAGAGCTTCTACTATATTCATATCTACCTCTTGTGTTTGGTGGGAAGCCCAGGAAGGGCTCCCCATTTATTAGGCGTCAAGCATGGTGACGTATGTCAATTCGAAATAACCAACGGCTTGAAGAGCGACCGTGGTGGTATCAACCTGATCGGCTGCATCAATCAACAAGTTGAGATTGATTTCAAGCGCACCCGCCGTATTGTCAAGCACTAGATCAACACCCTGAGGCGCGATCACTACTGGTGAGACTTCTGCGGTTGCAGCCGCGAGCGCAGTGCTCGCAATGAGATCAGCATCACCGGCTGTGATAGTTGCATCAGTGGCCGGGGTTGTCCCGATACCGAAATCACCAGCCCACGTGTCAGCAAGATCAGCCGAAGCTCCAGGTCCAGAGAACTGGATTGAAACAGCAGCCGCGATGACTTTGAGATGCGCTTCTGGCAAACCGGCAAGAACGACTGTGCCCCAACCGATAGCTGCACCAACCGTGGCGCTGTTGATAGAAACGTCAATCGGGAGCCGGATCTTGGAGACCGCTTGATGCATGATGTTCGCGTTAGCGAGGGAGCGTGGAAGACCTTTCATCTTGATAACCCTTTCTGAGTTACAGTGCGAGTTCAGCTTCCAGGTCTGTATAGAACTGGGTCAGGCGGGCATGGAAGTTTGCGTCTTCTACGTCACCATTAGCTTTCCGATAGGTGGACTGAAACAGATCAAGCATTTCCGTCCATGTGTATGTGCTTGTGCCCAGAGTAGTGGAGGGCAGGATGCTCGTAGCTGCAACAGTTTCTATTGCTACGCGAGCGGCGGCGAGGTCAGCGACTGCGGTTGGACTTCCCATAGGGATCTCCTTTCAAAGAGGTTGGGGGAACCACCGGCTCCCCCGAGCCATTGATTACGCTTCGCGTGAAACCAAGCGAGCGAAGTTGATTTGCTTGCGCTCTGGGTAAACACGATCCCAGGTCACTGCTTCATCAAGGTCATTACCACCAGTACCAGTGTTTGATGGACCACCAGCAACCGGAGTGCCTTGGAAGGCATGACCAGTTGGATGGATTGACCACTCTACGCGAGAGTAGAGCACGTCCTGTCCGCCACCATTACCACCACCGGGCTTGCGATCAAGCTCGGTAGCGAGGTTGGGAGTGCCGACACCGAACTGCGTGGCGTTCTGGCCGAAGAGCCAAGTGTCGTAGATGGAGCCTGTCCGGGGGAGGCCATCATCAATGATGACTTCATGGCCCAGGAAGGTTGGGATTGAGACTTCGCCCCGAGCGTCGGGAATAAAGTCGATCAGGTTGTTCTTCCGCATGCGATTATACACGACTGAGTGAACAAAGGCAGCAGCGAGCGAATCCTGAGAATCACCCATCGTCTGGGCGGTGTCCAAGAAGGCTTCTGCGGAGAAGTTGGTCACACCGTCAATGAAGGCACCGCCGGAGATATCGTTTTCATAATCGCCAGCGTCATTGGTAACATTGTCAGCGATAACACCGTTCCAGGTTGCGATGAAAGCAAGCTGGAGGCGACGAGTCCAATAAGCAGCAACTCGTTGAGCAATGGCGTTCATTGGATCAGCGCCTGCGAGCACTGTGGTGAGGTTGGTGTTGGACCAGGAATTGTTACGATTCAAGCGTGTGGCAATTTCCTGCAACGTGCCGATTTTGTTTGGATCGGGTGGGAACTGCTGTCCTGCTGGAAGGTTGCCAAGATCAACACCTGCCGAAGCGAATGGAACTGAGGCATCGCTACTGATGCGCTCGGCATCATTGTCCAGGTCGTCAAAGCGCGGCATGTTAAATGTCAAGCCGCCGCCTGCAAGCAAGTCATCAAGCTCGGCTGAGCGAGCGAGCAAACCTGATTGAACGAGACGTGATTTTTCTTCGGTGAGGATTTGTGTGTAAGGCGTAAAGATTTCGGGAACAATGATGTCCGCAATCTGGGTTGCCGGTCCTGCTGCCATGATAGAGATTCCTTCTTAGGCAAAATTGGTGAAAAGCGAACCCATGCTCGCAGTGTGAATGTGGACATCACGTCCAGTTGAATTCTAGATATACGCTAAGGTCAAATAGAACGCAAATGGTTTTTACAACGAAAAACCCCCCGGAAGCAAAACTTCCGAGGGGCCAAAGGACGACAAGCCTGTATTGCTCATCACTGTGGGCTACCACCCCCACAAAACAAACCTAGTGTAAAGGGCAGGTGAACGCAACCTTATTTTGTCGCTTCTGCCGGACGTGTCGCACCAATAAAGGATCCAGCGCTCTTAGCGGCTTTTTCTGCCCCCGTTACGCCATTTTCCCGTATATACGCGCCCTGAGCCGTGATAGACCAAGATTTAGCCGACCAAGGGTTGTTGGCTCCTTCTGAACCAGGACCGCCACCTTCGGCACCGCCACCTGACGACTGGGGCCACCAATGAGGCCGAGACTTCTGCATCTCTTTCATAAATTGTGCCACACTTGCACCTGGAGTCAGTTCGCCAGAATCAGCCTTAACGATAAAGGCGTTGGTCGTTTCGTCGAACTCAAGGTAGTTAGCTGCGACCATTTCAATATCAGGCATTGCAGAGGGAGTTACTTTCATCTCCCCAGCAACAGCACGAACCGTAGCGTTACGATCGTTTGATACCAGCCGCCCACGAAGAAGGTTGTTCTCGGCTACGATCTCAGCA
>TARA_R110000772_G_scaffold233248_1_pt1 | contig 11811 bp, 11 predicted proteins | sample TARA_R110000772 | Tara Oceans TARA_R110000772 (sample SAMEA4397948) | marine metagenome | biome: Polar Biome; feature: [SRF] surface water layer (ENVO:00010504); material: water (ENVO:00002006), including particulate matter (ENVO:01000060) such as... | depth 5 m | reverse complement strand
AAAACATCAGTATCATAATGTGGTGATATAATCATATCACTTTGTAAATAACTTACTATATCATGTTTTGCTAATTCAACAAGTAAATTATTATTCCTAGAATAACCTATACAAGGGGGTAATTTATGAGTTATAATTTTTAAATCATAGTATTGATCTTTAATTGATTTAAGATATTTATACGTACCTTGATTATCATTATCTATAAAGACTAATATCTCATGTTTGTCTCCATCTAAATTTAATTTAAGAGATTTTAATAGTAAACTAATATGATTTAGTTCATTTACTGTTGTATTAATTACAAAACTAATTTGTTTCACTCAATATTTTTTTATATGTATTTTTTATACCTTGTTCTAAACCTATATAATTTTTAATAATAGGATTATATTCTCCAGCATATTTATCGTGTCCTAATACTCCCCCAGTAAATTCTCTATCAACTTTATAATCTGATAAATTATTTATCATATATGCTATATCATGTAATGAATGGTTGTAATTATAAGAGCAGTCTACATTTTTAGGTAGATAAGTTTCACTAATATAATATTTTACTAATGTAACCAAATCTTTCATATAAAAGAAATCCATTATTTTGTTTTGATGAATTTTTAATGGTTCTTTATTAATATAACGAATAATATTACTTTTAATAAACCTAGTATCTAACTCATTCTCGTCAAACACACCGTATATTCTTATATTATAAAAATGGGGTTCACTATCTATTATTCTACTAATGATATTTTTACTTAAACCATAAGGATTATTTGGTAATCCATTTTCGGCACCTGAGCCAAAATTTATTAATTTACCAAAACAATGTTTATTATTTAATAAATTATAAAACATTTGAATATTTTGATAAAAAATATCTCCAGTATCTATTTTTAATCTATTACCTCCTACTATTGCTGTATGAATTATTACATCAAAGTATTTATTTTTAAACCATGTATTAGTAGCATGTCTATCTGTTAAGTTAAAATCTTTTCGTGTTATTGAGATTGAATTATCTAAATTTTTTAATATGGATTTTGCTATATATCCATTTCCTCCTGTTATTAGGATGTTCATTTTTTTAAACTTTGAGCTATTTCTAATATTAAATCCTCCTGACCTGCTACTAATTTTCTATTACCTAGCTCAAATATTAAAGAAGAATATTCAATACCATTTAGTTTTGAAGCTTTAATGATAGGTCTTTCAAAACCTGAAAATAATTTATTTAAACCTGTTAATACATTTACTGGGTTAGTTATGGGGACAATTGGAACTAAATAATCCATTACTTTATCAGCTTCAATAATAACTTTATGAAAATCTATATCCATATTAAAATTAGATTTTTCTAATACTGGGAGTAATACTTCTAGAGGGGCATTACCTGCTCCTGCTCCAAACCCTCTAATACAAGCATCAATATATTTAGCACCATTTTGAGCTGCTACTAAAGAATTAGATACGGCACAACCCAAATTATTATGAGCATGGAACCCAACATCAATGCTAAGATTTTCTTTTAAAGCCTTTATTCTTTCTTCTACATCTAAGGGTAAATAAGTTCCTGTTGAATCCATTATAATAATAGCTTCGGCACCATATTGTTCCATGATTTTAGCATTTTCTATTAATGTTTTAGTATCAATTAAAGCTGTCATCATTAATACACCTAAAGCAATAACATCTTTATTTTGTAAATATTCTAAATGAGATTTACTAAGTGTAGCTTCTGTACAGTGTGTAGCAACTCTAACTACATTAACCCCCATATCAATTGCAGGTTTAATGTCCTTATTTACAGTAGCTATACCGGGTATAGCATGAATTCCTAATTTACTATTTGTAAGATATTTTTTAGCTGTTTCTATTATTTCTCTATCTGTATGTTTAGATTTGCCAATTAATAATGAAGATGCTCCAATCCCATTCCCATGTCCTACTTCGACAATAGGGATATTTGCTTTATTTGCAAATTTACAATATTTTTTAATGCTTTCTAAGCCAATAGTATGTTTAACACTATGGTTTCCATCTCTAAGAGAAGAATCTGTTATAATTATATTATTCATCTAAGTATTTTGTTATTTCAATTGCCGCACAATTAATTATGTCTAAATTTCCTGCATATTCTGGTAGATAATCTCCTGATCCCTTTACTTTAATACTTAATACTAAAATATCATCATTAATAACTGGAGGCATTACTAATTCATAATATGGGATATAAGTTTGTAATTTTTTAATAGTATCATAAATTTCTTTGACTAGAGGTGAAAAGTTAATTTTATCTGCTTTTATAAACATAGTAGTTTGCATATCTACTTGAGGCACAGCAGGATTTAGATTTAAAATTACTTTACATTCTTTACATTTTGTAAATTCTTTTATTGCTCTTTCTGTAGTATGAATATAATTATCAATATTAATCCTAGTTGCCATTCCAGCACTATCAGAAGCTATTTGAGATACTACTTCAATATAATCTAAATTAGAACAATGTTTAGATACTATATTTAATAAAGGAGTTGATGCCTGTCCCCCACAAGTAATCATATTAACATTTCCCTTATTTTGTATTATTTTTGGATTAATATTGGGGACACATAAGTCTCCTACTTTTGCAGGTGTTAGATCTATAACTTTTATTCCTTGTTCTGCAAATATTTTAGCATGCTCTATAGCATCTTTAGCACTGGTGCAATCATAAACAACATCACAACATTTAGGATTATTAATAAAATAATTAATACCTTTATCAGTTACATTTATTTTTTTCTTTTGTGCTAATTTAATACCATTAGATTCCATTCTTCTTCCTGCAAATATAACAGGAGTAATGAAATCTGTCTTAATTAGTTTTAATAATAGATCAGTACCTATATTACCTGTCCCAATAATTCCTGCTTTTATCATCTTTTTATTTCGTTTGATTTTTCACTTAATTTAATAATCATTTCCCTATTTAATTCTTCTTTTGATACTAAAGGAGACATTTCTTCAATAGGAGGTGCTAAAATACTTCCATCCTCTCTAGGTACACCTTTTACTTTAGGTAAAAATCCTTGATCAGGATCCATAAATACTTCTAATATTGAAGGACCATTATGATCTAAAAAATTTGATATTGATAAATCTGTATTTTTCCAATCATTTAAACTAAAATATTTATACCCAAGAGCTGGAAAGAGTTTTGAATAATTAGGTAGACCAATTCCTGTATTTTTATCTACACTAACATATTTTCCATTAAATAACATTTTTTGAGTATGTTTAATCATCAAATATCCATCATTATTAAATATAATAATCTTAACGTTTAACCCATTTTCTATAACCGTGTGTAATTCTTGTAAGTTCATCATTATACCCCCATCACAATTAAGACATAATACATCTCTATTAGGACAAGCTGCTGCAGCACCTAATGCTCCAGCTATTCCATATCCCATTTCACCCAAACCGTTAGAAGTAAACATTTTTTGATTTTTCTTTAATTTTAAGGCTTGATGACCACTTAGTAGGGCTGTACCCATATCAGTTACTATAATATGGTCATCTTTAAGATGGTCTGATAGTTTATCCATAAATTTATATGAATTTGTATAATTACCCTTATGATTATGTTCTTCACCTATCCATGAATAGTTTTGTCTTTTATTATTACAATATTCTAACCATTTACTATCTATAGGATTTATATCTTGTATATTATTTAGTAATTGATCTATTACAACACTAACATTTTCTTTTATGTGTAAATCAATAAATTCTTTAGGAGCTTGTAACTCTGCTATATCAATACATATAATTCTACCATCTCTAACAAATTCATCCCAATTATATCCAGTCTGTGGTAAAGATAATCTACTACCTAAAACTATTAATAAATCACAATTTTGGACTATATAATTAGCTCCCCTCTGTCCATATAAACCAAATCTTCCGAAAAAATTAGGATTTTCATTATCCATTAGATCAATACTTGACCATGTTAAAGTTGTAGGTAAGGATGATAAAGAAATTAAATTATTAAATTCATTCTTAGAATTTGATAATCTAATACCATGTCCCCCTAAAACTAGAGGACGCTTTGAATTATTAATAGCATCAATTATATATTTAGAATAATTAGTTTGATTATTAATAGGTGGTTTTGAGGGATTCCAGGATTGTTTTGTAATTTTTTTAGATTGAATATCAAATGGGATATCTAACCAAGTTGGTCCTTTTCTATCTTCCATAGTAATATCAAAACACTTTTCCAACTCTAATTGAATATTATTTTCATCCATCAAACAATGGGAATATTTAGTAACATCACTAACCATTTTAGATATATTAAATCCTTGAGTACCATACATTCTTAGAGTTTCATGTTCTTTAATATGATAAGAAGATTCATTACCTGAAATAATAAATCCCGGAATTGAATCTGCCCAATTACTAACTACTCCTGTTACAGCATTAGATGATCCCCCACCTGCTGTTACAATAGCAACTGATAGTTCTCCGGATGCTCTAAAATGTGCTCCCATAGCCATAACTGCTGCTTGTTCATGGTGAGTATTAATAATAGTTGTATATCCTAAATTATGAATTGAATCAAATATGTGAGAATTGGCAGATCCAATAATCCCAAATACTGTTTTTATTTTTTTATTCTTTAAAAATTCAGCTACTAAATCACTTACTTTTACCATATAAAATTTTCTTTATAATATTTAACTATTTGGGGTAATTCATTATCAAATAAACGTTTGGGTTCCCATCCCAAATTTCTTAATTTATTATCATTTAAAGCATATCTAACATCCTGACCTTGTCGTGAATATGAAAAATCATAATAAGAACTATATTGTATTTTTAAATCTTCAGGATAACATAATGTAATAACTTTATTTATAGTATCCAAATTACTTTGTTCAAACCCACCAGCTATATTATATATTTCATTTTGAACATCCGACTTAATAATATTAATAATTGCATCTGCTGTATCTTGAGCATGTAGCCAATTTCTGATAGGAGTACCATTATTATGTAATGGTATTCTCTTACTTAAACCTAGATATTTAATTGCTTTAGGTATTAATTTCTCTACATATTGTCCTATTCCGTAGTTATTAGTTGGTCTTACTATTACATAAGGTAAATTATATGTTCTTGCCCAAGCTAAAATTAATTGATCTGCAGCTGCTTTAGTTGCTGAATATGGATTTGAGGGTTTTAGAATATCTGTTTCTAAGTGTTCTCCTTCTGTTACATCACCATACACTTCATCCGTACTAAAATGTAATAATGTTGGTTTATCTTTTCCCTCACCTCTATAATTTCTAATTAATTCAAGTAAATGATGTACACCATTAATATTTGAATGTATAAAATCATCACTTTTAACTATACTATTACCTACATGGGTTTCAGCTGCTGTGTTGATAATATAATCACATTCATATAAAAATTCTAAATTATTTATATCACATTTTACAAAAGAAAAATTAGAATATTTATTAAATTCTTTTAATAAGTTATTGTTAGAAGCATATGTCATTTTATCTACTCCTTTAACATACCACCCCATTTTAAGACAAGTACGAGTAATATAGGATCCTATAAATCCTAAACAACCTGTTATATATACTATTTTTATCATATTATTAATATACAAAAATTATTTTAATATTCCTAATTTACCCATTATATTTTTTATATAATTTTGATTTTTCATCAAAATGTAATTCATGGTTTCTTTTGCTTACAGTTTCATTATGGTCTAAATATATACATAAAACTTCAGGTATTAATTTAAATTTTGATCCTAATTTAGCAAATCTTATCCACATTTCCCAATCTCCTATAGTATTGAAATTTTTATAGTCAAAATATCCTACTTTATCATGTAATGATTTTCTCCATACAGGATCAGGTCCTGCAAAACAATTTTCTAATACTACATTATGAAATTCATCGGGATATTTTAAAAATTCTTTTTTATTTAAATCAATATTATGGAAATCTTCTTTCTCATCCTTAGTAGCTACATACCAATTATAAGCTAAATCATATTCTGAATTATTATTTAGTAAATCATACTTAATTTTAGTGTTGATAGGATGTCTTATATCGTCTATATTCCAATTAGTAATATATTCTGTAGTACTATGTTTAATTCCAATATTCCAAGCATTATATACACCTAAACATTTATCTTCTTTTATTAATGTAAAGTTATCTAAATTCTGAAGTTCTTTAAGATGATTTGACCATTCAGAATATACTATAATATGCTCGGTTTGATTATAAAAATGTTGAGTTTTTACATTTTTAATATATCTAGTAATAAATTTTTCGTATCTATCTAAAGGGCCAATAGCGGTTATAACTGATATTTTATAGGGATTAGATAGTGTAGAATTATTTTCATCTAAAGATATAATATCATACCCCCAATTTCCTAAGTTGGGTATATTATATTTTTTTACTCTATCCTTTATTACACTAATACGATAATTATTATAAACTGATGTGTTACTTACTATATTTGGGTTAATTTTTAACAAATCAAATGTATACTCTTCTTCCCAATCAAAATTATTTACAGAAGCATCATAAGCCTCATTACCTACGGTTTTAACGTTATATAATTTATTATTTACATAATCTTCAACTTTCCAATAATATTGTTTTATAGCTACATAGGTTTTATCTAACCATTGAAGGTGGGCAATAAATAAATCTTCAGATTGAATAACTAATTGATTAGAGGGGATTGGTAGATGAGTTGAATGCATTTGGGTAGGATTAAATTTACAATCATCTATATAATTTCCTATTCTATCTTTTAAATTATCTTTCCAAGGACCATCTATTCTTACAGTATTACAAGATGTATATTGAACCCATTTTAAATGGTATAATGTATTAGGGTTTTTATCTAATATTTCTTCCAATTCATTTTTAGATAAATCTCCATCTAAATATTCATCAGCATCTAAACAAATAATTTTACTACTATATTTTTTAGCGGTATTAAATAGAAGTTGTCTATAGTCTGTTTCTATAGGACATTTAGTTTCATCTTCTGTGTGGTTTGTTTCTAATATTTCTAATATATTATATTTATCTTTAACTTTATTTAAATATTCAATGGTATCATCTGTTGTTCTTTTATCTATTAAAAATATAAACCCATCAACATATTTATCCCATAAAGGGAATAATTCTTTAATTAAGGATTTTTCATTTCTTGCTAATGTTATTTGTACTATCATATTTTATTTTTAAATCTTTGGTAACCACTCGTTACGAGTAAATGTAGGAAAAGTTGATGTATGCTTGTAGAGAGTATCATCTTTAAATCGATTTACAATAGAATAACCCATATCAAATAATAATTGTTCAAAAGCTTCAAGTGTAGTGCCACTTTTATAACTATCAAACTCACAAGTCTCAGCAAAGATAAAACCAGGTCTTAATGATCCCAATCCTTTAACTACTAGCTCCTCAGCTCCTTGTACATCCATATGAAGATAGTCAATATGTGGTATATTATTTAATTCACAAAATGTATCTAATCTTACAGTTTGAACTTCATAACCTTCTAGATTAAAGAGTAGCCCATCATGATTTATCATCTCAGAAGTTCCATCTTTTACTACTGGCTTTAGGGTAGATCCGGACCCGTTGTGGGTAGGACTATTGTAAAATGTTGTAATATCATCTTTATTAGAAATAGCTACTGGAGCAACCCTAATACCCCTTCTTTCTGCTTCAGTTTGGTAAGTATTAAGATTCCACAATGAAGGTTCAAAACTATATACTTCGGAATGGGGAAAAGCATGTTTTAAATTAATACTATCGTGAAAATTGCAGGCACCTACATCAAAAATAATAAGTGGTTTTTTATCTGAATAGGCTTGTTGTATTACTTGAATTTCGTTATGGATTTCGCACATATTTAATTTTTTTATTATTATTATTATTATTATTTTTTCATCCAATACTCTATCATCTCATCTAACATAGATTCAAAAGTATATTCCGGTTTCCAGCCTAAGTTAACTCTAAGTTTAGTACTATCACCCTTTAGATCTTTTAGTTCTTCAGGACGTAGGAATTTATTATCTGTTTTTACATATTTTGTCCAATCTAAATCTAATTTAGTAAAAACATACTTTACTAAGTCCTCTACTGAATGGGATATTCCTGTTGAGCATACAAAATTATCTGGTTCATTTTGTTGGAGAATCATCCACATAGCTCTAACATAATCTTTAGCATGCCCCCAATCACGAGTAGCACTTAAATTACCTAATACTAGTTTACTTTGAAGTCCTTTTTTAATCATTACAGCACCTTTTACTACTTTATTAGTTACAAAATTAGTTCCTCTTCTAGGAGATTCATGATTAAATAAAATACCATTAGAAATAAACATACCATATGAATTTTTATAATTATTACATATATTGTATGAAAAAACTTTAGCGCAACCATAAGGACTAACAGGATCCATTGGAGTTATTTCTCTTTGAAATCCGTCAACATCAATATTATTTCCAAACATTTCGGATGAACTTGCTTGGTATATCTTGACATTAGGAGTAATCATTTTAGTTGCTTCTAATAAATTTAAAGTACCAACAGCAACAACATTAGTTGTATAAATAGGTTGATCAAAACTTATCCTTACATGAGATTGAGATGCTAGATTATAAATTTCATCTGGAGAACATTTTTGCAAAACTCTAATAAGAGAAGCCATATCAGTTAAATCAGCATATTCTAAATTAATTTGCCCTGATTCTCTAAGGTGTTGAATTCTATTAGTTTGTGTTTCAGCTACAGAATTTCTTTTTAATGTTCCCCATACTTTATATCCTTTTTTCAATAAAAATTCTGCTAAATATGAACCATCTTGTCCATTAATACCTGTTATAAGAGCTATTTTTTTCATTTTCTAATATTATTAAAATTATTTTTAAACCAATCTACTGTATCTTCAATTCCTTCTTCTATAGAAATAAATTTATAGTCAGGTAAATAATTTTTTAATTTAGAATTATCACTTGGTTTTCTGAATTGTCCATCCGGTTTATCTGATTCAAATATTAATTTATCCTGATAGTTAAAGGATTTGGCTATTAATTCAGCGACATAGCCTATTGATACTTCATCTGAGTTAGAAAATATAATAGGTTCTTCTTCATTATAATTATCTAAAGCCCACATTGTAAGATTAGCTATATCTTTAGAATGAACAAATTCTCTTAAAGGTTTACCGGATCCCCATACCTTAAAAGGAGTGTTATGTTTTTTTGCAAGATAACATTTATGAATTAATGAAGGTAAAACATGACCATTTTCCAAATCAAAATTATCATTAGGACCATATATATTAGTTGGTATAACACTAATGTAATTAACTCCATACTGTTCATTATAAGCTCTTATTTGTACATCAGCCATTCGTTTTGCATAAGAATATGCATCATTTGAATTATGAGGAGGCCCTAAATGTATTTTTTTTTCTGTTAAAGGATACTCAATATTATTTGGAAATACACAAGTAGATAAAAAACATACTAACTTTTCTACATTATGTATTCTACATGCTTCTATTACATTTGTATTCATCATAATATTATCATAGAAAAATTCACCTTTATGATTCATATTTCCTCCTAGACCCCCTACTTTTGCAGCACAGTGAATAACATGAGAAGGTTTATGGTGAGAAAAGTATTTTTTTGTTTTTTCCCAATTTCTTAGATCTAAAGTTTTAGAGTTTAATTTAATACCCCTATCAATTGATGATCCTACTAAACCTGTTCCCCCTGTTATTAATAATTTTTCCATAATCTTAATTTATTAAGTTAATCATCTCACTATTAGACATTATAGGTGCATTTTTAGATGAAAAAGATGATTTTAAATTAGTTTCTTGAGATTGTTTAGAATTAAAAAGTAATATATAATCATCTATAACTTTAGTATAAGATAATTCTTTACTACTAATTAAATCTTCATTTAATTTTTCTCCTGGTCTAAGTCCTACTATTTCTATATTATCCGACATTGTCTTAGCTAATCTTAACATATTTACAGATTTCATTTTTTTAGATAATACAAAACTCTCTTTAAAATGATTTGATAGATTAATAGATGAATGAACTAATTCTGCTGCTTCCTTACTTGAAAACATTAATCTATTCATATCTTTACTAGTTAACTTAAGTGATTGGTTTTTGCTTACTAAATTTTTGAAAAATGGGATTACAGATCCTCTACTTCCAGCTACATTAGCAAAACGTGTACATATAAATTTAGTTTTACTATTATGGTGTTCAGCAAATATTTGTTCCATCATTTTTTTACTATAACCATAGATATTTTCTGGAGAACATGCTTTGTCTGTACTTATACCTATAGTAAGTGGAACTTCAGTTCTTATACTAGCATTTATAACATTTAAGCTTCCCTGTAAATTTATATTTATTGTTTTAGTTGGATTAGTTTCGGCAAGATTAACGTGTTTTAAAGCTGCTGCATGGATTACTATATCAGGTTTAATTAATTCAAATAGATTGAGGATTTGATCCTGATTTTCAATATCTCTAATAAAAGTTGTAACATTAGGAAATTTACTATTTAATTCCGCGATTTTTTCCTCTCCTCTACTAATACTATAAAATTGATAATCATCATAATATCTTTTTATAAAAGCAGAACCTACAGTTCCAGTTCCTCCTGTAATTAAGATTTTTTTCATTTTGTTAAATTTGGTTTTATGTCTTTAATAAATTTATCTACCCCATAATGTTTTTTATACATTATTTTAGCAGTTTTACTACACTTTTCATAAAATTCTTTATCTTCTTTTAAACGATTAGCTAATATACAAGCTTTTTCTATATCATCCACATCTACTGATAGATCAGGATGGCATATATTTTGTGTATCTACTTTTTCATTTCCTATACAAGGAATACCAAAATAAGCACAATTTAAACTAAAGGTACCTGCTGCTACTGTAGGCATTAAATGAACAGCATATTTAAAAGTAGATAATTGTTTCATCCACTCTAACCATGATAATCTTGGAAAATGATTTAGATCTTCAATTTGATCTTCATATTCTCTTTGTGCATGAGAGTTTTGTACCCATTTTTCAACCTTAAATTTATCAGCTACAATATAACTTTGAAATCCTCCATACCAACGTGCAAAATTTCCACCTACCATTACCTTTTCTAAAGGTTGTGGTTTTATATTTATTAAATGATGGTGAATCATAATAGGGGGTATTGTTGTTATATCTTTAGAAGGAAATAATCCTTTATAAAATTTTATATCATGTTTATTATGAGCAAATATTGTATCTACACTAGCTAATAAGTTGTAAAAATTTAATTGATCTATAACATCATAATCATTAAACAACCAAGTTGGACCTTCTTGTATATAATGAACTCTTTTATTTTGACTTTTTAAAACATCAACTATATTTGAAGATAAAAGATCTGTAACAATACTAGGATTATTATCTAGTTTTACTCCTAATATATTTAAACTTAAATGCCCCTTTGGGAACATAATAAAAATGTTGTCATAATCTTTTATATCTCTAAAGTTTCCAATAAAATGATGATCAGCATCTAAAAGATACATCCAAGCAGAATCATTTCTCATTCCATCAAATTCTTTTGGGATTTTACCTCCCCATCTTCCCTCAGTTAAAAAACAATTTTTCATATTAAACTCTATTTGCTCTATGTCTTAATTCAAAAAATTCTTTAATTT